>Ga0209537_1001181_pt1 | contig 30195 bp, 30 predicted proteins | sample BioPla4DNA1_FD_187698 | JGI IMG/M metagenome (GOLD analysis project Ga0209537, IMG submission 187698) | Biogas fermentation microbial communities from Germany - Plant 4 DNA1 (SPAdes) (version 2) | ecosystem: Engineered > Bioreactor > Anaerobic > Digestate | place: Bielefeld, North...
CCTTTGGAGTGTCAAACAAACAGGAGTAGGAATATCCGAAACTGGGCACGATGAACAAGGAAGGAAACATAAACTTTTATAAGGTTTGATTTAAACTTTATAGAGTTTTATAAGTTTTCTGTAACGGTTTTATAGTGAGTGACTTTGTAGGAGGAGAAAGAGGTAGAAGAGAAGAGATTGTGATATTGATGATTCCCTATTATTCTTCTTTTTATTATTGATAATCCTTTTCTCTAATAATTTTCATAGATAATAATACAAAAAGAATCGGGAGTTCCCGATTCTTTTTGTATTATTATCATTAACTCTAATGTAAACAAGCTTATTCTAAATCCATAGGTTTTTTAATAGAATCTTTTGCTATCTATATATTCTTGAACAATTCTTAAAGCCTCTCCAAATCTTTGGAAATGAACTATTTCTCTTTCCCTCAAAAACCTTAATGTATCCGTTACTCCTGGGTCATCGCTTATGCGAATTAGCCATTCGTATGTCGCCCTTGCCTTTTCCTCTGCTGCCATATCTTCATGTAAATCTGCTATTGGATCATCCTTGGAGTTTATATATGCTGCCTTCCATGCTTCACCTGCTGCATTATGGGGGAATGGACTTTTACCATGATTTACGTAATGGGCTTCAAATGGAGTCCCCTTTATTTGCTCAGGTGTGGCATCTTTTACTAATTTCCATACTAGGGTTCCAATGATCTCCCAGTGGGCCAGTTCTTCAGTGCCTATATCTGTTAATATAGCCTTACCCTCATTAGTTGGCATTGTCCATCTCTGAGTTAAATATCTTATGCCTGCTGATAGTTCTCCATCAGCCCCACCAAATTGTTCAATTATCATTGCAGCCAAGGCAGGATTAGTTGTATATACTCTTACTGGATATTGTAATTTCTTTTCATAGAACCACATATTGCTCCCCCTTTAATAATTTGTAAAATCTACTTCCCATGGCCAAGGTCCATCAATATAAGCCCATGGAAACTTACTCATATCCCTATTTGTTAGAGGACCATATCTAGCTTGATACATATTTTTTAATTCATGATATCTTTGAGAGGCATTGTTGTGTAACCTTAGTGCTCTTTCATCGTCGGGATGGGTATCCAGATATAAGCTGGTTTCATCTAAAACAAAAGATACTTCCATTATCTCTAATAATAGTTCCATTTGTGCCCTATCCATTATATCCACATCTCCTTTCCCAATCGCTCACCCCAGTGGTAAACTTAGGATTTACCAATTCTGGAAATAAGGTGCCATTCTTTAAAGCTTCTCTAGGACTAAATACTTCCTTCATAACTTGCATAGGAATACATGCCCTAGCTAAAGCGCCTGGACAACATGGTCTGTTATCGTTATTATAATCTCTATCCATTTATTCTCTCCTCCCGCTTAATCTCTTCATTACATATTACGCAAAAAATAATAATTGGTTACAAACAAAACAATCCTGTATAAATTTCCAGGGAAATACCTTTTTTGACATTAAATTTTAAAATAAAAATACTTCTATTAAAAGTTTTTTCAAAACCCCTTGAAAAGTCTTTTATTTTAGTAATAAAAAAGCTTCAATCGAACCCATTTTTGACACTCATCATATCAAATCCTGTATTGGAGTAAATAAATGTAGAACTTTCCTATCCCAAATGAAAGTATTTTTTAATTGATAATTATGGAAACATTGGAAATGCAAATCTAAGCTGCATAATATTGCATGATTATTAATTATTTTTATACACATAATACTACTACACCAAAGTTTTACAAAATTATTTATGAAAGGAGATAATTAGATGGCAAATAACAATACTGGAAGCAACAGAATTCTTGTTCCTGAAGCTCGTCAAGCTCTAAACCAAATGAAATTAGAAATAGCTTCTGAATTAGGTATGGCAAACTATGATTCAATGGATAAAGGAAATCTACCATCAAGACAAAATGGTTATGTTGGTGGATATATGACTAAAAACTTAGTAAGAATGGCTCAACAAAACATGAGTGGAACAGTTAAATAGTTGATTCTCTACTAAAAAAGATAGGTTTTAATACCTATCTTTTTTAGATTTATTCCATTAAGATAATATCTAACTTATTATATATTTCATCAGTTATTCTATCTGTTAAGGGCAGGTTATTATCCTTGATAAATTTAATTAAGGCTGCTTTCATTACTTCGCCATATATTCCGTCTAAGCTGCCTTCATAATATCCTTTTTGTTGCAGCCTCTTTTGTACCTCTAATACGTCTGAACCCCTATCCCCAGGCTTCAATTCCCTAAACCCCTGTCCAAAGGGACCATATAGGCCGTTAACTATTGTCACTATTGTATTGTGGCCAACTAAAGAGTAAAGTTCTTCCACATCCCTATTTCTCATCCGAATACAGCCTGCAGATAAATTTCCACCTATGGAATCAGGCCTATTGGTTCCATGGATGCCATATTTGCCCCAGGGTACATTAAGGCCTAGCCATCTAGTGCCAAACCCCTCACCCCATTGAGCTTTTTCTATTATTTTAAAGGTACCTAAGGGGGTTGGAGAACTTGGTTTTCCTGTAGCTATTGGATAGGCTTTTATTACACTTTCATTCTCCCTATCTATTAACTTAAGCCGCTTGTTATGTACTTCTACAAGTATAGTGTAATTTCCAGACTTGTTCTTTAAATACACATCCTCTAAATCTATCCTATTCTTCATTGAGATCTTATAGATAAAATTACCTAGAATCAAAAAAATTGCTACTAAAAACAGTATTAAAATTGACATATAGAATTTCTTCCTCATCTAATCCCCCCTTGCATAATAATATGCTAATTTTTTTAAATCTTTACTTTAAATATATGTAATAATAGCCGTATTTTTTCTACTTATTGACTTTTGTTTAATTGGATATATAGTTTGAATAAAGTTACGCTAATTAAAACAAGCTTAAAGTAAGAAAGATTAGGGGATTTTAGGCAATATAAAAGACACAGAAGTACTTTCTGTGTCCTCAAAATTACAAACCCTTTTATTATCTATTGCTTTTATATTCATCGCTAAGACGTCTAGCCTCATCTAAAATTTCTTGACCATTAATACCTTTTTTACTGACAAAATCTACCCAGTTTTGATATAGGCCTGATAAGGCATCTTCAAATCTTTTTTGCTCTGTTTCTGATAACTGTATATATGTAGCACCATTAGCTAAGGCATTTTCTAAGGCACGCTTCCCTGCTTTGTCAAATTCAATTGCAGTAAGTTTTCTATATTTTTCAGCTAGACTTTCAAAAATTTCTTTATCTTGTGGAGACAATTTTTCCCAGGTGCTCTTGTTCATTACCACAAATAAATTAGCAATGGTAAAAGGCCCCCCAACATAAATATTAAATACATCTGATAAACCAAATGATTCAAGGACTGATAATGGACCAGTAGCCCCAACAATTGCTCTACTTCTTACAGCACTATATACATCATTAATTGGCATTAAGGTGGGAGAGCCGCCCCAGGTATTGACAATATCATATGTTACACCTGTACCTACCCTCATTTTTAATCCATTTAAATCATCTATCGAGTGTATTTCTTTATCAACCATCATTAAGTACTCTGGGTCATTTTGGAAAAGCCATAAAACCTTTGTGTCCTCATATTCCTCTTGTATTTCAGGAAACTTATTATATAGTTCATTTAGTATTTCTGTTCCCATTTCTGCAGAGTCACATATAAAAGGTAGCTCTACTACACTACTAACAGGGAATTTCCAGGCAGTATAACCTTGTAAGGAAATAGTAATATCAGCAATCCCAGTAGCTGCCATATCATAAAGACCATCTGGTGCTGCCAAGGTAGAAAAGGGGCTTACATTAAATATAATTCTTCCTTCTGTCAATTTTTCAACTTCTTCCATAAAAGGTTCAATAATGTTAGTATGGAAAAAATGTTGCGGAGGCATAAAATGTGCTATTTTTAATGTTATAATCTCTTCACTTCCTTGCACATTCTCTTCATTGTCCATCTTAGAAGTGCATCCTGGTAATACAATTAATGAGAAAACAATTAAACTAACTAATACGGTTTTAAGCCATTTAATCTTGGCAATTTTCATTTTAATTCCCCCTTACTAGTTTAAGGGAATATAATGCCTCTATTTCTTTATCCCAAACTATTGGATTTTTTACTGATTCTTTTGACACTTCTATGGATTATCTTTTTTTGCATTTGATCACACAACTGGACTTGATTCTAGATATATCATGTTCAGTATTTAATCTTGTTCCCTTGATATAATGATAACAAAATTTTTGTCGAAAAGTAAAGATTATTTTAAGACTTTGGAGAATGTTTTGAGATTTTATCATATATTTGATGAAAAAAATTTTTATATTTATGAATATTAATTTTAGTTAATCTAAAATTTAAACAATCCCCTATGAGACTATTGGTCTATTAGGGGATTAAAATATGTAAATCATATAAGTCCTAATTCAAAAAATATAACAACAGATGGAGTAGTTGACCACCATCTTTATTGTTAAGCATCTATGCATGCTATAAGAGTTTATTTCCTTATATAATAATTCCATCACATTTATAAGTAAGCTACTAAATAACAAGCTTATTAGTCAGGATCATAGATTTGGAAAATACTGTAGATTGAAATGTTTTCTTTGCTAAGAAGTTTCACTACATTAGGAATATCTTGAGTTTTAACATTAAGTTCAACGCCATTATATTTTAAGACAATATCTTTATAATCCATCTTACCTTCTTGAAGTAATAAATCTACCACTTTGTTTTCAACTTTAGCAATATTCATACCTCCAAGCACAAAAAAGACTTTTCTTTTTTCATTTGAATAATCTTGAGGACTTAACTTGCTAATCAATAGAATATCATTCATTATTATTACTCCTTTTCATTTGATTAATTATTCTTTAGTAAGGATAATAATTCATTATTTCTATAATAATTACCCATTTTTTTAACAATATAACTAATATTTATAATTTTTTTTACTAATAACAAACAATTGCTAGCTAACAAATTATTAAATACTTTTCTTTACTTATGTTATAATATATGTAGTTTAAACTTAGAAAGGTGATATAATGGAGAAATACCTAGATCCCTTAAGTAAGTCCATATTATTTAAGGATGTTCCAAAAGAAGAAATCCTTCCTCTTGTTTCAAATATAGCCTATAGCATTAAAAAGTTTAATAAAGATGATGTAATCGCCATAGAAGGGGATGATTGTAATAGTTTAAATATTATCCTGGCTGGAAACATAGAAATCCATAAGCCCTTCCCCTCTGGAAAAATAGTAACTATAAATTATTTTCAGGCAGGAAATGTTTTTGGAGAAGCCCTAGTTTTTTCATCTAGGCATAAGTATCCTGCCACTGTTATAGCCTCTTCAGACTGTGAAATAATGTATATCCACAAGGATGATATAATCGATCTTATGAGGTTAAATAATCAGGTATTAAATAATTTTGTAACTGTATTATCCAATAGGATTTTAATGTTAAACGAAAGGATAACCAACCTCTCCTATGATAGTATTAGGAAAAAGGTTGCTAACCTAATCCTATTAGAGTATAGTAAGCAAAAAAATAAGTATTTAGTTTTACCCTTCTGTAGAAAGAAGATGGCAGAACTTTTAAATATACCCCGTCCTTCCCTTTCAAGGGAACTTATGAAGATGAAAGAAGAAGGTATGATTGATTATCATAGGAATAGGCTAAAAATATTAGACATGGACTTATTAGAAAAATCTTTATTAGACTAACTATTAATAAAATCTATAACCAGAAACTGGTTATAGATTTTATTGATTTCTATATTTTATAAATTACATATATAATTTATTTAGATTGATATTTTTTTTACAAGGGAGGTATTATATATGGGTGATAAACGAAAAATGTTTATCTTTGGTGGTATTATAGGCCTAATTGGTGCAATTCTTATGAAATTTGGAAATCCAGGTAATATGGGTATATGTATTGCATGTTTCTGGAGAGATATTGCAGGAGCCCTAGGCCTTCACAGAGCCGCAGTGGTACAATACATAAGACCAGAAATTATTGGAATAATTTTTGGATCATTTATTATTTCTTATTTAACTGGCGATTTTAAAGTAAGAGGAGGATCCTCACCACTTATTAGATTTGTATTAGGATTCTTCTTAATGATTGGTGCTTTAGTATTTTTAGGATGTCCATTAAGAATGCTACTTAGAATTGGCAATGGAGACTTAAACGCCATAGTAGGTCTATTAGGATATGTATTTGGTATCTTTATAGGAGTTCAATTCCTTAAAAAGGGCTATAGCCTTGGTAGGAGTATAGAACAATCTAAAATAGTAGGATTTGTGTTTCCAGTCTTGGCTGTTGTTTTATTGATTTTCTTAGTTGCAAGACCTGCATTTATCCTATTTAGCGAAGAAGGTCCAGGTTCAATGGCAGCTCCTATTCTACTATCACTAGTTCTAGGTGCCGTAGTTGGTATCCTACTACAAAGAAGCAGAATTTGTACAGCAGGTGGATTTAGGGATGCCATACTAATTAAGGATTATCACTTCTTATGGGGCTTAATTGGCATCTTAGTATTTAACCTAGTTGGAAACTTAGTACTAAACTTTAGTACTTTTAAAATAGGTTTCGAAGGTCAACCAGTGGCCCATACAAACCATTTATGGAATTTCCTTGGCATGACCCTTGTGGGACTTTGCTCAGTTCTATTAGGTGGTTGTCCAATAAGACAAACTATACTTGCTAGCCAAGGAGACGGTGACGCTGGCGTTACAGTTTTAGGCTTAATTGCAGGTGCGGCTTTCTCACATAATTTTGGTCTTGCTTCTAGTGGAGCAGGCAGTACACCAAATGGGCAAATAGCTGTTATAATTGGACTTGTGACAGTTTTAATTATAGCTTATTCAGTAGTTGTAGGTGCTAAGAATAAGTCTAAGGCTAAGGAGGTTGTAAATAATGGCTAATATCGTAGATGCAAGGGGCAGATCTTGCCCAGAACCAGTTATTATGACTAAAAATGCCATAGATAATAATCTAACTGACCTTGAAGTATTGGTAGATACCAATGTTGCTGTTGAAAATATTACTAGATTTGTTAAAGGTAAAGGATTTAAGGTTACCGTTGAAGAAAACGATGGTGAATATAAACTGAAGATAAATAAATAGGTGATTTAATGGATGATTTTTATTGCGTAGTAACTTTTCACATTACCCAACATGCTCTAATCTTCGAAAAGCTAATGAAGGAAAAAGAGGTTGATGTAAAGCTAATGCCAGTACCTAGGCAAGTAAGTTCTAGCTGCGGTACTGCAGCTAAAATTCCATGTGAATTAGAAGAGGATATAAAGAGCTGGTGTGTTGAGGAGAACATACAGATAGAGGATTTTCATAGAATAACCAATGAAAGCGGCAGTGGTTGGTTTAATAAATTTTTGAATAAAAATAGGGGCAAGTGATATTTGCCCTTTTTGTTATAAAATCTTCTTGATTTTTCTAAATAATAATATATAATGAAATTGTAGCAAAAATTAGAAAGGGGGTCGTGAAAATGATGAAGTTAAGAAATGTATTTAAAAATCAACAAAATTTTATAAATTGGAAAACACGACCTAGGTATAATCATTAATTTTTGCTATTAGTAACTATACCATAGGTGTGTTTGCCTGTGGTTTTTTATATTTTTGCACTATATATATGTTTTTTTGTCATTACATTATTGAAACCATAGGCATATTGACCATAGGCATATTGCCTATGGTTTTTTTAGTCAAGGAGGGAGAAGATGAAGAATTTCAAGAAATTGTTAAAGTTCATGGAAGGTTACAAACTAATTTACTTCTTGGGAATGTTATCAATACTAATTTCTCAATTATTTACTACCATAACTCCCCTAGTATTGCAAACTACAATAGATAATATTATAGGAGATAAGCCTATTGAGTCTAGTTTTGTGGAAAATACTATTGCTTACTTAGGAGGTAAGGATTATCTAAGGAATAATCTATGGATTATTGGAATTATTATTATTTCCATTGCCATGTTTAGAGGTTTGTTTTTGCTTTTAAGGAGTACCATGGCCAGTAAAACTGCTGAAAGTACTGCTAAAAGAATGAGGGATAACTTGTATGACCATATTCAAAGACTTCCCTATGAATACCATGTAAAAGCAGAAACTGGTGACCTTATCCAAAGATGTACATCAGATGTAGATACAATAAGAAGGTTTTTAGCTATACAATTGGTGGAAGTCTCTGGTTCCCTATTTATGTTGGGATTTATACTAACTATTATCTTTAGAATAAATATTAAAATGGCCTTAATATCTATCCTAGTCTTACCCTTTACCTTTTTATTTGCTTTTATATTTTTCAGTAGGGTAAAGAAATCCTTTGAAGCTTCTGATGAAGCAGAAGCTAAGATGACTACTACTTTACAGGAAAACTTAACTGGTATAAGAGTGGTAAAGGCCTTTGCTAGGCAAAAATATGAGGTAGAAAAATTTGATGAGAAAAATAAGGATTATCAAAACCTAACCTACAAATTGTTAAAGGAATTAGCCACCTACTGGGGTATATCTGACTTCTTTAGTTTAGGCCAAGTAGGACTTGTAGTTATCTTTGGTGGTATCCTGACCTATAGAGGAGAATTATCCTTAGGTTCCTATGTCGCCTTTATCAGCTATATCAACATGCTGGTTTGGCCTGTCAGGCAGTTGGGAAGGATGTTAACTGATATGGGTAAGGCCTTCGTATCCCTGGAGAGAATAGATGAAATCCTTAAGGAGCCTATAGAGATCTTGTTTGAGAACAATGAAAAACCTGAAATAAAAGGAAATATTGAATTTAACAATGTTTCCTTCCAATATGAAAAGAATAAACCTGTTCTAAATAATATTTCTTTTAAAGTTAAGGCTGGAGAGACCTTGGCCTTAATCGGACCTACAGGGTCTGGTAAATCTTCTCTAGTTCATTTGTTGGCTAGGTTATATGAGTATAACGAAGGTTCAATAAAAATAGATGGTATAGAATTAAACACCATAGACAAAGGTTGGATTAGGAAAAATGTAGGCTTGGTATTACAAGAACCCTTCCTCTATGCAAAAACTATTAGGGAAAATATTAAGCTGGCTAATCCTTCCCTAAAGGATGAGAAAGTAGTCAATGCTGCTAAAGTGGCTTCCATACATGAAGACATAAAATCCTTTGAAAAGGGATATGACACCTTTGTTGGGGAGCGGGGAGTTTCATTATCAGGAGGGCAAAAACAGAGAATGTCCATAGCCAGGACCATAATCAATGACTGCCCCATAGTTATATTTGATGACTCCTTATCGGCTGTAGATACAGAAACGGATATCTCTATTAGAAAGGCCTTAAATAAGAGAAGGAATAAGGCAACTACTATTATAATCTCCCATAGGATATCAACTGTATCAGAAGCAGACCAAATACTTGTTATCGATAAGGGTAAAATTGTCCAAAGAGGTAGCCACCATGACTTGATTAAGGAAGAAGGTTTATATAAACGAGTATATAATATTCAAAGTTCATTAGACGATGAATTGATTTCCTAGGAGGTGTACTAGATGCAGGAGAGTACTAATCATGATAAGATTCAGCTAAATATTTTTAAGAATCTCCTTATATTTGTAAAACCCTATAAAGGCTTATTCCTTATTTTAACCACTATCATGGTTATATTGGGAGTTTTAGATTCTATCTTCCCTCTTTTAACAAAATATGCCATAGATAATTTTGTTGAAAAAAGAAATATTACTGGCCTGGGAAGGTTTGGAATAATATATTTTCTGGCCGTAGCAGCCCTAGCAATTACAGCTTATTACTTTATAAAAATTGCAGGTAAACTAGATACCCTAATGGCCTATGATATTAGAAAAAAATGCTTTGAAAAACTTCAAATCCTCTCCTTATCATATTACGATGATAAGGCTGTAGGATGGCTAATGGCTAGAATGACATCAGACATAACAAGGTTAGCTGAGACCATTTCCTGGTCCTTAGTAGACTTGGCCTGGGGTTTGTCTATGATGCTGGCAGTAACCATAGCCATGTTTAGGCTAAACTATAAGCTAGCCCTCATAACCCTATCTGTGATCCCCTTTGTAGCCATGGTTAGTTTTTATTTCCAAAGGAAAATATTAAAGGCCCAAAGGGAAGTACGAAAATTAAATTCAAAGATCACTGCTGCCTATAATGAAGATATTCAAGGGGCTAAGACTACCAAAACTTTAGTTAGGGAAGAAATAAATCTAAAGGAGTTTTCTGAAATAACAACTTCCATGAGAGATTCTTCCATTAGGGCAACTATTGTTTCTTCTATCTATTTGCCAATAATACTTACTTTGGCCAGTATAGGTACTGCATTGGCATTAAATTATGGTGGCAAGGGAGTAATATTTAATACTATTTCCTTTGGAACCCTAGTTGCCTTTATATCATATACTACTCAATTTTATGAGCCTATAAGGCAAATAGCTGTAATATTTGCTGAACTTCAAGGGGCTCAAGCTTCTGCTGAAAGGGTCTTTTCACTATTAAACGAAGAACCGGATATAGTAGATACAAAAGAAGTAGTAGAAAAGTATGGGGATCTATTAAATCCTAAAAAAGAACACTGGCCTGAAATAAAAGGTGGAGTGGAATTTAGAAATGTAACTTTCTCCTATAAAACTGGAGAAACAGTACTAGAAAATTTTAATCTAAAAGTTAATCCTGGTGAAACCATAGCCTTAGTTGGAGAAACCGGCTCTGGTAAGTCTACCATAGTAAATCTCTTCTGTAGATTTTATGAACCAACTAGTGGGGAAATATTAATCGATGGAATAAATTATAAAGACCTGCCTCAAAACTGGATCCATGAAAACCTGGGTTACGTTTTACAGTCTCCCCATCTATTTAGTGGTACAATAAGGGATAATATAAGGTATGGAAACCTTGATGCCACAGATGAGGATATAATAAATGCTGCAAAGCTAGTAAATGCCCATGAATTTATTATGGAAATGGAAAAGGGTTATGATACTGAAGTCGGTGAAGGTGGTGGATTATTGTCCACAGGTCAAAAGCAATTGATATCCTTTGCCAGGGCAATAGTTAGAAACCCAAGGCTTTTTGTATTAGATGAAGCTACTTCTTCTATAGACACAGAAACTGAGAAAATAATACAAGATGCCATAAACAAAGTTCTAGAAGGTAGAACATCCTTTGTCATAGCCCATAGATTATCCACTATTAGAAATGCCCACAGGATACTAGTCATTAGGGATGGAAAAATCGTTGAGTCAGGAAATCATAGGGAACTAATTCAACAAAAAGGCTACTATTATAACCTATATACTAATCAATTTATTGAAGAAAGAAGTAAGGATGTACTAAGGTAAAACTAGGCTAAAACTACCAACTGGCAATCTTGACAAAAATATAGCATTGTTGTATATTTGATTAAAACGAATATAAAATTTATATTAGACATTATTAGAAAGCTTAGCCAGGAGGTGGAACATGAAAAACAAGGTAGAAATATCAGAAAGAACCAGGGAAATTATTTTAAAACTTCAACAAACTGAAATAACGGAGCATGCCATATACATGAATTTGTCCAAAAGGGTTAAAAAACAGTCTGATAGGGAAATACTCCAGCGGATTGCTAAAGAGGAAAAAGCCCATAGTGACCTTTGGAGTAAATATACTAATAAAAGTCTTAAGCCTCAAAAGTTTAAAGTCTTTATATATTCATTAATGAGCATAATCTTTGGATATACCTTTGTTATTAAACTAATGGAAAAGGGAGAAGGAGTATCCCAAGAAATGTATGAAGACCTGGCAAAGGAGGTTCCTGTAGCCAGTAAAGTCTATCTAGAAGAGCAGGAACATGAGCATGCCCTAATAGAAATGCTTGATGAAGACCGTTTACAGTATGTTGGCTCAATGGTTTTAGGTTTAAATGATGCCTTAGTAGAGTTAACAGGGACTTTGGCAGGCTTAAGCTTTGCCTTGCAAAACAATAAGCTTGTTGCCCTATCTGGTCTGATAACTGGAATATCAGCCACCTTATCAATGGCATCATCTGAGTATTTATCTGCAAGGTCTGAAGGCAATGCTAATGCTAAAAAATCTGCCCTATATACTGGGATCATGTATATATTTGCAGTAATATTATTGGTATTACCCTACCTAGCATTTCCAGCAAAGGATTATCTATATGCCTTGATTAGCATGTTATTTATAGTTGTATTAATTATCTTAGTATTTACTTACTATATATCTGTTGCAAAAGACCTGCCTTTTAAAAAGAGGTTTTTGGAAATGGCTACCATAAGCCTTTCCGTGGCAGCCTTATCCTTTATAATAGGTATATTAGTTAAAAAGTTCTTAGGTATTGATATTTAATGGGATGACTATCATCCCATTTTTTAATTCCCTATTTATTTCTTCCTTTAATTTGAACCTATCTTTATAGTTTTCTAAATCTAATATCCTCTTTACCTTACTTGGTTTTTCTGAAAGGATTACTATCCTATGGCCTAGGCTTATGGCTTCTTCTATGTCATGGGTAACCATAATACAAGTTTTATTATCCTTTTCCCTTAAATCAACAAAGAAATCCATTAAAATCTTCTTGTTATTTATGTCTAAGGATTTAAAAGGCTCATCCATAATGATAAGTTTAGATGGATATATGAAGGCCCTTAAAATATTTATCCTCTGTCTCATACCACCACTAAGGTCCTTTGGGTAATAATACTTGTATTCTTCCAAATTAACTAAGCCTAAATAATTGTCTATTATCTCTTGAGCCCTATTTTTGTCCATCTTTCCCTTTAGAACAAACTCTAGGTTTTCCTTTACAGTTTTCCATGGAATGAGCCTATCCTCTTGAAAAATATAGGATTTATCCCCTTCAAAGCCAAAAATCTCCCCTGAGTCCTTAGGTATAAGGCCGGCCAAAATATTTAATAAGGTTGTCTTGCCACAGCCAGAAGGACCTAAGATACATGTGGTCTTTTCCTTAGGAAATTCTAAGTAAATATTATTTAATACTTTTAATTCTCCATAGGACTTATATATCTTTTGGACCTTATACATAAGACTAATCCTTTCATTATATACTCAAAAAATTTCCCTATGGCAAGTATGATAATTATCCAGGCAAATACACCAGGGGTATTCAAATATATTTTTTGAATCTGTAGATTTGTCCCTATGGCATACTTTGGCTGTGACAATACTTCACCTGCTATAACCATCTTTAAATTAATCCCCATGGCAGATGATAGGATATTGCTTAAGCCTATAAAAATACTGGGCAGGTATATTTCCTTTAATACATCTATCTTATTTACATTGTAGACCCTTGCCATTTCTAAGATCTTGTTATCTATGTTTAATATGGATTTTAATACTGTTTCATAAAGTATTGGAAAAACCATGATAAATCCTACAAATAAGGGGACGATTTCATTGCTTAGCCAAATAAGGGCTAATATGATAATGGCTATAGTTGGTGTAGAGCTTAAAAATTTTACAACAGGTACCATTAAGTTATATATAAACTTTGAAAATCTGGACAAAACTCCCATGACAATAGCTATAGATAAGGAAATAATAAAACCAAATAGGCTCCTGAGTATAGAATAACCTAGTATATTTAAAAACTCTGGATTGCTAATAATCTTACCTAGGCCATTTATTGTACTAGTGACTGTAGGTAGTATTATTTCATTATCTATGATTCTAGATAAAGCAATCCAAAGGCATACTATTAAAATCTTAGAATAAAGAGATAGGTCTCTATCTCTTAAAATAAACTTCTTCATTGGGAACTTGCCCCCCTATAAATTCCGGATCAAAATCCATGATGGCCTCATAATATACACTATATTCCTCAAAGGTATCCTCTATATCAAAGCTATCTATATTATTCCACCTAATCCCTTTCTCTACGGTATCCCTCATTACACTAATTTCTAAGCTTTCTGCATATTGTCCTAATTCCTTAGGATTTTCTTTTGCCCATCTTCTGCTATCTTTATAGGCATCTATGAATTTTTCCACAAAATCCAAATCGTTTTCAATTAAATCTTCCTTGATAATTACACTAGCTTGTGGATAGCCCATTTTAGTATTAGTTGCTTTTCCCCATTCCTCATTTAAGTCAAGTACTATCTTGGCATCTGGATTTTTCATCATAACTGTGGTAAGCAGTGGTTCTGCAAAGACTGCCAAGTTAGTTTTCCCGCTTAAAAATATAGGGGCTACTTCTGAAGCTGCATTCAAATAATTGAAGCTTATATCTTTATCTGGATCTATGCCATTTTTTGCTAGGACCAGCCTAAATACTATATCAGGTGTAAGTCCTTTTCCGAAGGTATAGATTTCTTTTCCCCTTAATTCATTAAAATCCTGTATATCTTCTGTGCTTACTAGGTAAAAAGAACCCCAAATGGAAGTACCAACTATTTTATAGGGTAAGCCTTTATTATAGGCTGTAGCAGCTAAGTTTGATGGAACAATTGCTATATCCGCCTCTCCCTTCAATACCTTGGTAACCAGTAAGTCCGGAGATTTCCCCATATCGTATTCAATATTAATATTCTCATCTATAATTGGATTTTCTACAGCTAACTTTGCCACTGTTAAGGCAGGGGTCCCATCCTGATAACAGAACTTTATAGTTTTTACTTCATCTTTAAAAGTCTCAGCCTTGTTACAACCAATAAGGGAAATTAATAGAAAAATAATGAACATAAATATTAAACACCTTTTCATCTAGACCTTCCTCCTATCAAAGACTTCTAAGCACGAAATCCGTGCTTAAAGGCCCAAATATAAAATTACCAATCTCTTTGATTTGTATGAAGCAATCTATGGGAACGATGGGATAGTGGTTTCCCTAAGAAATCTTCATAACATTTTGTAATAGATGGATTTTCATGGGAAAATCTTAGCTCACTTATTTTATCTAAACCATATAATACTTTTCCTCTTTCACCTGCTAATTCCTTACCATCTTCAATTGGTTGTCCTCCACCACCTGCACAGCCACCTGGACATGCCATTATTTCTACAAAATCATATTGTGCTTTGCCTGATCTTATGGCTTCAATTAGTCTCCTAGTATTTCCTAATCCACTGGCTATTGCTACTTTAAGTTTGGAGCCTGCTAAATCAAAGGTGGCTTCTCTCCATCCTTCTTCTCCCCTAACATCTTTAAAGGCGTCTGGGTCTGGATTTTCACCATTGACTAGATAGTAGGCAGATCTTAAGGCTGCTTCCATTACCCCACCAGTAACTCCAAATATTACAGCAGCTCCAGTACTTACTCCTAATGGCATATCGAATTCTTCTTCCTCTAATGCCTTAACGTTTATATTGTCTGCCCTAATCATTCTAGCAATTTCTCTAGTTGTTAAAACAACGTCTACATCTCGTCCTGTGCCAGCATCGTTCATAACTGGTAGGGCAGCTTCATATTTCTTTGAAGTACATGGCATTATTGACACCACAAATATCCTAGATGGATCTACATTCAATATTTGAGCATAATAGGTTTTGGCTATTGCTCCAAACATCTGTTGAGGTGATTTTGCAGTTGATAGTTGTTCTACCATATCTGGATATTGGGATTTAACAAATCTTACCCAACCAGGACAGCAGGAGGTAAACATTGGCCAATTATGTTTTTTCCTATTCTTCAATCTCTCTAGAAATTCACTACCTTCCTCCATTATGGTTAAATCAGCAGAGAAGTTGGTGTCAAATATATAATCGAATCCCATCTTTCTTAAGGCTGCAACTAGCCTATTAACAGTAGCAAATTCCCTGTCCAGTCCCAGTTCTTCTCCCCAGGCTGCCCTTACAGCAGGGGCTATTTGTACAACGGTAATTACATCCTTTTTAGCGAGAGCTTCGAAGACTAGGTCTGTGTCATCCCTTTCTCTTAATGCAGCTACAGGACAGTGGGTAATACATTGGCCACATAGAGCACAATCTGCTTCCTCAATTCTTCTGTTATTAGAAACGTCAACATTAGTCCTAGAACCTGTTTTAGATAAGTCCCAAACATGTAGGTCTTGAACCTTGTCACAGACTTGAATACATCTCATACATTTAATACATTTTTCATAATTCCTAACTAGTGGAAAACCTTCAGTCCATTTGGCATGGGACAATTCTATTTCATAAGGTATATCTATAATGCCAAGGTCATTTGCAATAGCTTGTAAACTACAATTTCCGGACCTTACACAGGTGGCACATCTGGCATCATGTTGAGATAAGATCAATTCAACATTAACCCGCCTTGCTTCGCGTACCTTAGGACTATTAGTATGGATTACCATTCCTTCTTCTACAGTATTGTTACAAGCAGTTACTAACCTGTTGACTCCCTCTATCTCTACTAGGCAAACCCTACAGGCTCCTATTTCATTTAAATCTTTCAAATAGCACAGACTTGGGATCATTATTTGATTCATTAAGGCTGCATCTAGGATTGTAGTTCCTTCTGGCACTTCTATTTTTTTATTATCTATTATTAGATTTACCATCTGTCAATCCTACCTCCTTTAAATACACCAAGGCCGAAATGATCACATCTTAAGCACCTTGATGATTCTTGTTTCGCTTCCTCGTCTGTCATGCCACATTCTATTAATTCAAAGTCTTTTACTCTTTCTTGGACATCTCTTTCTCTTAAGGTTACACGTCCGCAAGGTATTCTATCTACTAGTCTTGCTTCTGGAATTTTCACATCTGATTTTATTTCATGATGGTAACCAAGGTATTCGTCAATGTTAGCCGCAGCAACCTTTCCTGCAGCTATTGCCCTAATTACAGTTGCTGGTCCTGATACACAGTCTCCACCTGCAAAAACTCCTGAAACATCTTTTACCCCAGTCCAATCTAAGGCATCTATCATTCCTCTTTTTACTGGAATTCCATCTTTTTCAAAATCCTTAGATTCAATTCCTTGCCCTACTGCAGTAATCAATACATCACATGGGATTCTTATTTCCTCAACATCTGCATCTTCTGGATTAGGCCTATCTGTATAAATCCTACCTATAATTTGAGGTTTTACCCAAAGAGCGACTATTTTATTTTCTTTATCCTTTTCTACTCTATTGGGTACACTTAAATCCATTATCTTAATTCCTTCAGCTATGGCTCCTTCTACTTCCTCTTCCATGGCGGTCATATCCACTTTTCTTCTACGGTAGACTACGGTTACTTTTTTAGCCCCTAGTCTTACTGCAGTTCTAGCCACGTCCATGGCAACATTTCCTCCACCGATGACTACGATCTCCTTGTCTTTAAAATCAATAGGTTCCTTGTCTTCTTTTTTCCTTAATATTTCAATAGCAGAAACAACATCCCCTTCTTCCTTACCCTCGATATCTATCTTCTTATCTGTATGGGCTCCTATGGCGATATAGATGGCATCAAATTCATCTCTCAATTCAGATACTGATATGTGTTTACCTACTGTTATGCCCGTATGAACCTTAATTCCTGCTGAAAGGATTGTTTCTATTTCCTTATCTAAGATTTCTCTTGGAAGCCTATAGCTTGGTATACCGTATCTCAACATACCACCTAATTGCTTTCTTTGTTCAAAGATTTCAACATCATGACCCATCAAGGCTAAATAGTATGCTGCACTTAAGCCTGATGGCCCTGCTCCAATTATAGCAACTTTCTTTCCAGTTAAAGGTGCCCTTTCTGGAATCGGAACTTCCCCTGCATTTTCTACTGCATATCTCTTTAATCCCCTAATATTTACAGCATTATCTACCATGTTTCTTCTACATCTTGTTTCACATGGATGTTCACATATTAGAGCACAAGTGTATACCATCGGATTGTCTTTTCTAATCAACCTAATTGCATCTGCATATCTGCCTTCTTTTATTAATGCAATATATCCTGGTATATCCACGCCAGCTGGACATGTAGATACACAAGGTATAGCTTGCTCCAATCCTCCAATACATCTGCCACGTAAGATATGCTCTTCAAAATCTTCCCTAAAGCCTTCAATACCTTTCAATACCATGTTTGCCGCTTCATAACCTATGGCACAGTCTGCAGAATAGTATATAGCCCTTGCTGTTTTTTCAATTAGGTCTATGGTTGATAGTTCTGCTCTTTCATCTAATACATCTTCTAGCATATTTATAAGCTGTCCTAACCCTATTCTACAAGGAACACATTTACCACAGGATTGTGCGTGCCCCATCTTCACAAAGGAACTGGTTAAATCTATTGGACATAAACCAGGTGGACTTGAGACAATCCGCCTTTCTAGGTCCTTGTAGAGCCGCTCAACAGTTTCTTGTGCCCTATTGCTTGTGATGATACTTAGCCTACTCATTTCCTCATTACTCCTTTCTTTTAAGTTATATATATAAAATATATATTTAACTAACTGTGTGGAATCGGGGCTATTAGTATATTAGATAATGCTATTTTTTCACATTACTTTGATTATATTTTATCATATTGATTTAATGAATTTAATATTTTAAATAAAAAAAATTACCTAATTTTACCAATGGTAGAAAATTAGGTAATCTATTATTATTGTTTCCCTTATTATTTATTAATTTATTAACATATTAATCCCGGTTTAATGTTAAATAATAATCATTGCTATAATAGTAGTTACTACTAAGCCTATGACTACTGGCTTAAAGTTTCTAGCTGTCAGTTCAAAGGGGTCCACCCCACATATGGCTGCTGCTGGTATAACTGCCCAAGGAATCAAGGTACCTCCTCCTACCCAAATAGCCGCTATTTGTCCTAAGGCAGTAAGGGTGGCAACTCCTTTACCTATGGCAGTACCAAAGAGTCTAGCTACAGAACCTGCTAAGGAAATACCGGAGAATCCCGAACCATCTAAGCCCGTTATGGCTCCTACGCTTGTTAAAGTTACTGCTCCTACTCCTGCATTTAATGGAACAGTATTGGCCAAGGCTATACCTAGATCATTAACTAGGCCTTGAGAACCTTGTGGTAAATAGTCTCCAATTACCTTAATAAATCCCTCGTCTCCCAAATAGAAAAAGGCTGCTATTGGAATAACCGGACCAAATATTTCAAAACCAAATTTAAATCCCTTTACTAGGTATTTAGTTATCTCTTCCAATGCCTTATTCTTATGGGTTAATAGAGATACAAGTATTAATATGAAAATAGCCGTTCCACCAATTAAAGCTGTAGCATCTCCACCTTGTAAGTCAGCAATAAACATTATTGCAACGTCTATAGCAAAAAGTACAGGTGTTAGTATGGCTAAGAACCTTTTGGTATTTGGAGATAGGATTGTTTTTATGTTATTAGTTTCAGCTTCTATCCCCTTGCTAGTTGATTTTTCTTCTACTTTTAGTTTTCCAGTTTTTAAATCCCTTTTCAAAAAGATGAAGGCCACTACAGTTGTTACAAGGCCCATGGTAAATACTAGAGGAATACTGGCAGAGATAACTTCTCCTACTGGAAGGCCTGCTGCATCAGCAGTAAGCTTTGGTGCTCCTTGGATGATGAAATCTCCTGATAGGGCTATTCCATGGCCGAATAAGTTCATGGTCATGGCCACTGCTAGAGCAGGTAAGCCTGCCTTTATGGCTACAGGCAACATAACTGCACCTATTAATGCCACTGCTGGTGATGGCCAGAAAAACCAGGAGATTACCATCATAAGGATACCTATTACCCAATAGGCTAGAGTTGGATTTTTAATCAACTTAGTAAAGGGCGATACCATCACTTCATTTATTCCCGTTTCAGTTAAGATGGTACTCATACCTACTATTACTGATATGATCAAAATCGTCCCCATTAGTTCTACTATGGCGTAGATAAATGAATTAAAGATACCCATAACACCTTGGTACAGAGAAGAGGTAGCAACTATGCTTAGTAAAAATATCCCTAGTACACAGACTAAGGTCGTATCTCTTTTTTTTACCATTACACCTAAGATGATCAAGGTGAATATTAGGTAAATATAGTGTAAGCTCGTCAATTGAACGTCCATTAAAAAACCCTCCTTACAAATCTTTTAGTACTTTAGAATATGCAAGAAAGGGTTGTTCGGTTCAAAATAGTTGTTATGAAAATGACATCTATTTAAAAAGGGTCATGTTAAGTCCCTAAAAATTTCTTTATGAAAATATTAATCTATATATACCAATTAAAACAAGTATTCCTCCTAATACCCTATTAATGTTTATAGCATATTTAGGTGGCTCACTGTTTCTATCATCCCTAAATATCTTTAAACGCCAGGCTGTCTTTGGCAATACTAGATAAAACAAGCCGACTGCTATAAAAATTATATGAACAATTTTACTTGTCAAGTCTACGCCTCCTCTTTACTAAAGTTATGGACAAATAATAAAATATATAACCCATTAGAAGTCCACCTAATATATCAGTGGGCCAATGGACTCCAAGATAAATCCTACTAATCCCCATGAGAAGTATGGCTATAGTTGCTACAAGATAAAACACTCTCTTATCTTTCTCCTTCATATTTCTAGTCAATAGGTAGGCTATAGTAAAATAGAAGCTTGTGGCTACCATAGTATGTCCACTGGGGTAACTAAAGCCTCCCTGGTCAACTAGAAAATAGTCTAAGGGCCTAGTTCTATGGAAGATTTGCTTTAGTAGAAAGTTAAATATCCAAGAGCCAGCTGTAGATAAGAGCAATAAACTTGATTCATAGTGTTTCTTTCTTTTGTAATTATAGGCTATTACAATTGTCATAACAGGTATAATAAAGTAAGCTGAGCCAATAAAGGATATGAATTTCATTATCCTTAGGACTAATGGATTTATATTGCTATGTATATATTCTAGTAATACAAGGTCAAAGAGTATACCTTCATCATTACCTCTAACCAAAATACCTATGATAAGAAATAATATGGACATTGTAGTTAATAGAAAAAAATTATACCTTCTGTTTTTAGACCCCTTCATTTTTCATCTTCCTATCTTTCCAGTCTTATGTAGAATATTGACCTTTATTACTGTAGTCTTATCCTTTGAACTATTTATATATTTTTCCCCTGCTTTCATAAATTCTTTTGAGTATTTTTCAATAAATTTTCTTAAGGCTGACTCCTGTCTACAGGCGATAATTTCTCAATCCGCCTCATTTCTCTAAACATCTGTACTCCCCCTTTGGCAACTACTATTTTACCAAATAACAAAAGGGACAGATACCTGTCCCTAATTAACTGAGATTATCTTTTACCTTCTTCTCTTTCTTGGAGGTGCTATATGAATAGCCGCATCAACTAATCCTAAAGTAGCCTCATAAAAGGCTTCTGAAAGGGTTGGATGAGCATGGATAGTCCTAGCTATACTTTGGACATCTAATCCATTTGCTATGGCTATAGCGCCCTCATGGATTAAGTCATTGGCATGGGGGCCTAAAATCATAACCCCTAGTACCTTGTTGTCTTCTTGAGAAGCAAATATCTTTACAAAGCCTTCTCCTTCTCCTAAGGATAAAGCTTTTCCATTGGCGGCAAACAAGAATTTACTTACTTTGTAGTCTATTCCAGACTTTTTCAATTCCTCTTCAGTCATACCTACAAAGGCTACCTCTGGCAAAGTAAAGACACAGTTTGGATATACATCTAGATTTATATCAGGCTCAAGACCCATAATTTTTTCCATTACATATACCCCTTGGGCAGATGCCACATGGGCTAATTGGATGCCTAGATTGTTAACGTCTCCTATGGCATAAATTCCTTCTACTGAGGTCTTAAAGTCTTCATCTACATGTATTCCAGTATGGTCATATTTTACCCCTAGATTATCTAGATTTAATCCTTCTACTACTGGTCCTCTACCTGAGGCAATAAGTACCTTGTCTCCTACAACTTCTATTTCTTCGTCTTTGTTTTTGAATTTAGCAATTACCTTTAGCTTGTCTCCTTCTTTCACTATTTCTTTGGCTCTTATGTCTACGTATACCTCCATGCCCTGTTTTTTCAAGAACATAGGAAGCCTTCTTGTTATTTCCATATCTATATTCTTTAATATTCTAGATGCAAGAAGTATAACTTGAGAACCAAGTTCTTGGTATATACTAGCAAACTCTAAACCTATTACACCGCCACCTACTACTATTAGGGTCTCTGGAATCTCTTCCATCTCTAATAGATCGTCTGATGTAATAACACCCTCTAGGTCTACTCCCTTAGTTTCAGTCATTTGAGGTTTGGAACCTGTTGCAATTACTATATTATCAACGGTAATATCTCTAGAACTTCCATCTGAAAGTTCAACAGAAACAGTATTTTTATCTTTAATGGTAGCTGTGCCATTTATGAATTCTATGTTTTTATAAGAGGAAATAAGTTGCTCAATACCCCCAACTAAGGTACTAACTACTTTCTTTTTTCTATCCTGTAATGCTTTACCGTCTAACTTGAAGTCACCTACTTCAATGCCAAATTCAGAGGCTTTTCTCAGATTAGACATTATTTCAGCATTTCTAAAATATGTTTTAGTAGGGATACAGCCTCGATTGAGACATGTACCCCCAACTTCTCTATTCTCTATTAAAACTATATTTGCACCGAGTTGAGCTCCTCTTATTGCCGCTACATAGCCTCCTGGACCAGCACCAATAACTGCAATAGTTTTAGTCAAGTGGTAAACACCTACCCTTCATATTTTAGAACTGGATTTCTTGCTGCCCTCGTTTCATCCGGTCTACTTACTATTGTATTGTGAGGTGCTTCCTTAAGCAGTTGAGGATTCTCTTCTGCTTCATTAGCTATTTGAATCATAGCTTCTATGAATTCATCTAAGGTTTCCTTAGATTCAGTCTCAGTTGGCTCAACCATTATGGCTTGGTTGATGATTAATGGGAAGTAAACTGTTGGTGGATGATAGCCTAAGTCTAATAGTCTCTTAGCTATATCCAAAGTAGTTACTTCTGATAATGGATCTTTTAATCCACCTAATACAAACTCGTGCTTGAACAATGTATCTATTGGTAAGTTGTAGTATTCTTTTAATTTGTTTGCCATGTAGTTTGCATTTAGAACTGCCATTGTGCTGGCTTTCTTCAATCCATCACTACCCATAGTTAGGATATAGGTATATGCTCTAACTAGTATACCAAAGTGTCCAAAGAAGTCTTTAACCTTTCCTATGGTATGTGGTACGTTGTAGTCTAGGTAGTATCTATCTCCATCTTTTTGTACAACTGGAACAGGTAAGAACTCTTCTAGGTGTTTTTTAACTCCTATAGGTCCTGCTCCTGGTCCTCCACCACCGTGTGGAGTTGAGAATGTCTTGTGAAGGTTGAAGTGAACAACGTCAAATCCCATATCTCCAGGTCTTGCTTGACCTAAGATAGCATTGGCATTTGCACCGTCATAGTATAATTGACCACCAGCATCGTGAACTACTTTGGCAATTTCCTTAATTTCCTTTTCAAATATACCTAGGGTATTTGGGTTAGTAAGCATTAAGCCTGCTGTATCGTCTCCTACTACAGCCTTTAATGCTTCAACGTCTACTAAACCATGCTTATTAGATTTAATCTCTATTATTTTATATCCAGCCATAGCTGCTGTAGCTGGGTTTGTACCGTGGGCTGAGTCTGGAACTATGATTTTATCTCTTTTGAAATCACCGTTCTTCTCATGGTATGCCTTGATAACCATGATACCAGTTAACTCTCCATGGGCACCTGCAGCTGGTTGCAAGCTCATCTTATCCATACCGGATATTTCACATAAGGATCTATCTAGTTCATACATTAGTTGTAGTGCACCTTGTATACAATCCGCAGGTTGAAGTGGATGAAGATTTGCAAATCCATCTAATCTAATTGCATCTTCATTAATTTTTGGATTGTATTTCATAGTACAAGATCCTAAAGGATAAAATCCTGTATCTACACCATAGTTTTTATTTGATAGGTTAGTGTAGTGTCTAACTACATCTACTTCACTTAACTCAGGGAAGTCAAGTTCAGCATCAGATAAAAACTCTTCAGGGATGAGATCCTTAATTTCCTTATCCTCTACGTCAAGTTCTGGAAGTTTATAAGCCTTTCTTCCTGGCTTGGATAATTCGAATATTAGCTTATCGTAATTTCTCATTTTATCCCCTCCAATACACTACATAATTTATCAATCTCTTCCTTTGTCCTCTTTTCTGTTACTGCATAAAGGACAGCTTTTTCTAATTGGGGATAATCTTTACCTAGGTTATATCCACCTATTATGTTTTCTTCTTTCAAGGCTGCAGTTATAGTTTCTGGATCTATATCTGAAGTTACTGCAAACTCTTTGAAGAATGGTTTGTTAAATAGTGGTTTATATTTACCTGATGCAGTAATTTTTTCAAAGGCATAATGAGCCTTCTTTGCACTTTGTAAAGCAACTTCTTTTAGGCCTTCCTTACCCATTGTAACCATATAGATAGTTGCTGCTAATACATTTAATCCTTGGTTGGAACAAATATTGGAAGTAGCTTTTTCTCTTCTAATATGTTGTTCCCTAGCAGTAAGTGTCAATACATAGGATCTCTTTCCGTCCTTATCTACTGTTTCACCTACTATTCTACCAGGTAATTTTCTTAAGAATGGATTTTTCGCAGCAATAAATCCTAAGTATGGTCCACCAAAGGATAGTGGAATACCCATTCCTTGAGCTTCACCTACTACAACGTCTACACCTAGTTCAGCAGGTTTCTTTAATATTGCCAAGGAAATTGGATCTACTGAAGCTATGAATACTGCTTTCTTAGCTTTATGAGCAATTTCTCCAGTTGCTTGTAAATCTTCTAAGATACCAAAGAAGTTTGGACTTTGAACGATTACTGCAGCTGTATTATCGCCTACCTTGCTTTCTAAATCTTCTAAATCAGTTACTCCGTCAGCCATCTCAACTTCTATAACCTTTAGATTTTGGCTATGGGCATATGTCTTTAGGATTTGTCTTGTTTCTGGTCTAACTGTTTTAGAGATTAATAATTCATCTTTTCTAGAATGAGCAGCAGCCATTAAGGCAGCTTCTGTGACAGCAGTACCACCATCATATAGAGAAGCATTTGCTACATCCATACCAGTCAATCTACATATTAGAGTTTGAAACTCAAATATATATTGTAATGTTCCTTGGCTTATTTCTGGTTGATATGGTGTATATGATGTATAAAATTCAGATCTAGAAATAATATGGTTGATTATTGATGGTATATAGTGGTCATATGCTCCTGCTCCAAGGAAGCATGTCATTTCACTAGTTGAGCAGTTTTTATTTGCTAATTGAGTTAAATAAGATCTTACCTCTAATTCACTTTTAGATTTTGGTAAATCTAAATCCCTTTTTAATCTAAACTCTTCAGGAATATCGCTAAAAAGTTCATCTAAGGAATTTAACCCAATAGATTTTAGCATCTCCTGCTCATCTTCATGAGTAGTCGGGATATATGGATACATCATATTATTCCTCCTCAGCTAAGAACTTTTCATATTCCTCGCTTGTCATTAATTCATCTAATTCAGCCTTATCTTTAATTTCAATTTTTATCATCCAGTTTTCATATGGATCAGAATTTAATAAAGCTGGGTCGTCTATTAATTCTTCATTTACTTCTACAACTTTTCCGCCAATTGGCATGAAAACGTCTGAAGCAGCCTTAACTGATTCAACAGCACCAAAAGCTTCTTCTTTATCGAATTCATCGTCTACTTCTGGTAGTTCTACATATACTATATCTCCTAAACTACTTTGAGCAAAATCTGCAATACCTACAAAAGCTAAATCTCCTTCTACTTTAACCCACTCATGATCTTTTGTGTAGTATAAATCTTTCATTACCTTCATATTTAACCCTCCTATAAATTTTTATTATTATATTGAATATTATTAATTATTATCTATTTTGTAAAAACTTTCTGTCTCTAACAACTGCTTTAACAGGTTTATTTCTAATCATTATGTCAATTTCGTTGCCTATTTCTGATTCGTTAATATCGATTAAAGCATTTCCTATGCTCTTCTTCAATGTTGGTGACATATAACCTGTAGTTACATGGCCTATTACCTTGCCATCTTTTTGTACTTCGTATCCATCTCTTGGGATTCCTCTTCCCTTTAGCTCAAAACCTACCATCTTGCGTTTTAAGCCTTCTTCATTCATTTTAACTAAAGCTTCTTTTCCAATGAAGTCTGCTTCTTTCTTTAATTTTACGAAAAACTTTAATCCAGCTTCTAATGGATTTATTTCTTCAGAAAGTTCTTGGCCGTAAAGTGGTAATGTGGCTTCAAATCTTAATGTATCTCTACATCCTAACCCTGCAGGCTTTAATCCAAAATCTTTACCTACTTCTAGTAGTTCATTCCAGATTTTTAATACTCCTTCATTATCTACATAGATTTCGAATCCGTCTTCTCCAGTATATCCCGTTCTTGAAATCATACAGTTTATACCTGCTACTTTTACATCTCTTCTTAAATAGAATGATTTGATTTCAGACAGATCAATATCTACTAATTTTTGAAGAATATTAACTGCTTCTGGACCTTGTAGAGCTAATATGGAAGTCTCATCTGATTGGTTTTCAACTTCAACGTCAAAACCTTCTTTTTTGTCCATGATCCAGTCATAGTCTTTGTCGATATTAGCAGCATTTACAATCAATACGTATTCTTCATTATTGAATTTGTAAGTTAGTAAGTCATCTACTACTCCGCCATGTGGATAGCACATGAAGGTATATACTACTTGATTATCATTCATCTTGCTAATGTCATTAGTCAATAAATAGTCTAAGAACTTCTCAGCCTCTTTGCCTGCTACCCTGATTGCACCCATGTGGGATACATCAAATAGACCAGCTTGGTTTCTAACAGCTTCATGTTCGGGTACTAAGCCCTCATATTGAACTGGAAGTAACCAGCCTGCATAGTTGACTATCTTACCTCCTAACTTCACATGCTCCTCATATAATGGGGTTTTCCTGCCATCCATTTAACCACTCCTTCCTTAAATTTTGCATACTACGAATATATTACCCAAAATTAATAAATATAAACTGATTTTGTGACCGGTACTGCTTCAAATATTGGTAGTATCGATATAATTATACCGGACATGTTAAAATTATGCAATACTGTGAGGATAAGTTAATTGTATAACAATTTTATATATTGCGAAAACTTTAAACAAAATGGCTATATTGTGATATTTTTAACAATTGTTAGGTTAAATATGTTTTTATTAATTTTTCTTAACATTTAAAAGATGTATACACAATCCACTTTATCCACATTATCCACAGTTAACAGTGGATAAGTTATGTAAACAAAGAAAATCCTTCGTATAGAAATTTTTGAAGGATTTTACCGTATTATATATTATTATTCACATTATCAAATATTATCCACAGAAGCAATTAACAGTTTATTCTAACTGGCTAAAATAATTCATGATCCCTATATATATTGCCCAGGCTATTTTTTCTTGATAAATTGGGTCCTGTAATAGTTTCTCTTCTTTTTCATTTGACAAAAAACCACATTCTACCAATACAGATGGTACACTGATTTCATTTAATAAAAAAACATCATCTCTTTCTTGGGGTTGTCTCCTATTATTTTTATCTAAAATGTTTCTTAATTCTTCTTGTATAATGTTTGCCAATTTCTCTCCTTCTTCTGAGCCCTTTTTATAGAAGGTTTGAGCTCCATAGTAGGATTTTCTGATGAAACTATTTAGATGAATTGTAATAAATATATCACAATCTGCATTTTCTATTATTTCCTTTCTTTTATGTAGGTCCTCTGTTTTCATCTCTCTTAATGTCTTAGCTTCTTTTGAGTATAAGCCTTCATCATCAGTTCTAGTCATGATTACTATTCCACCACTTTGTTCAATAAGCCTTTTAAGGTTTAAGGCTATTTCTAAATTTATCTCATCTTCTTTAACTCCACTTTTACTGACTGCCCCTGGGTCAACTCCACCATGACCTGGGTCGATGCCAATTACCTTGTTTGAAATAGGCAAATAGGTTACGGGCACTGCCCTCTTGTTAATATGGATTCTATAGCCTAAAACTATTAATCCTAGTAGAAGTATGGTTGCTAATCTAATATACTTTTTCTTAATAATTATGAGCTTCATCCAATTCCTCCCCTCTATAGAAATATATTTAGTAGGCTATAGACTTATTCCAGTAAAATACCCTCTTACCAACTTCTACATTCACTGTCAGTACAGGGGATAATCTTAGGAAAGTTAGTGACAAATATGTGGCCAGTGTTTTTTTTTTCCACATATTTGTCTATTGTTTTTAAACTTTGTTAGTTATATAATTAACGAACAAAGACAATAAAACTACGGAGGGATTATATTGAAAGGTTGGCAATTTACAGGTACTGGTGAACCACTTAAGTTAGTAAAACAAGAAATTCCTAAGGCAAAAGAAGGTTATGTAGTTATAAAAGTTGCATACTGTGGCCTCTGCCACTCTGATGTTGGCGCTTTAGATGACCCAGGTTGGGTTGGAAATATCATTAAGAAAGTTCCAGTTATTATGGGCCATGAAATCTCTGGGATAATTACCGAGGTTGGTCCTGGTGTTGAAGGCTGGAAAGTTGGCGACCGTGTAGCAGTATGTCCTATGTATACTGAATTCGACGCTGGTCCAGGTTATGGCCGTGACGGTGGATATGCTACCTACACAACAGCTCCTCAAGAAATGTTAGTAAAAGTTCCAGATAATGTAGATCTTGCACAAGCAGCAGCTTCTACCGATGCTGGTATGACCTCATACCATGCAGTAGTACAGGCTGGCGGTGTCAAAAAAGGTACTAAAGTTGGTATGATCGGTATCGGCGGCTTAGGGACAGTGGGCGCTCGTATAGCTATTGGCCTTGGAGCAGAAGTTTATGCTGCTTCCCGTAGCGAAAACGCCCTTAGGAAAATAAAAGCAGATGGCGCTTATAAGGTAGCTAAATCAATTACTGAATTTAAAGATGATAATCTAGATGTTATTATTGACTTTGCTGGTGCTAAACAAACTTTAATTGATGCTGTTGAAACAGTTGGTTTCAAAGGCAGAGTTGTAGTAGTAGGTATGGCAGCACTAGAATTCCCATTAAATACTACTACTTTAATTACTAAGCAATTAGAAGTAGTTGGCTCCAATGGTGGTACAAGAGAAGACATTGCAGACGTTCTTGACTTAATTTCAAATGGTAATTTATCCATCGATTTAGAACCAATAGACTTCGATGAAGTACCAGAAAAACTTGATGTTCTACGTAAAGGTTCGGTACCAAACCGCCTTATAATGGAGACAAGAGAAAAAGATTACCTATAATTTATATATATCATGATAAATGCCAGAGGTTATGTAGCCTCTGGCATTTATAATATAAAGGGAATCTCTCCCAGGAGTTGACCCTTGCTATAGGAAACTTTATAATTGTCACTTTGGCATTATATTGATCCATCTCTTCCCAAGTAAAATGTTCATTGTCCTGTTGTATTTCTTTTTCAATCAAAAATTCATTATAATTTATCATCATAATAATAACACTAATCAAAAATAAAAATCTCCTCTATTGGAACTTTTACAACTCGTGAAATATCAATAGCCAATTTAAGCGATGGATTGTACTTACCTGCTTCAAGCCTAATGATAGTTTCTCTACGAACTCCAACTAGTTGGGCAAGTTCATCTTGTGTCATTCCTTTAAGTTGACGATATTTCTTTAAGTTACAAGTAAACTTTTGGATAAAATCACCTCTTTTAATGTTTGTCATAATACCAAAAAAGAAAAGCATATGATATTAACGTAACCGCCCATCCAAAAGCACAAGTCAAAATAATTAGTTCTTTCGTAATAAAAGAAAAGCCCGTAAAAAATCCAATAATAAACAAAATACCTAAAGGAATGCTAGCCGTTTTCAATTTTGCTTTTTGACTGTTCTCAAAATAACGCTCATCCTGCATTTCCTTCGCCATTTTCCCTATAAAATAATAGGCAAAAAAGCTAAAAAAACTGAACCAAAATAGCGATAATGGGTTGCCCGTTTTAAAATATGTGAAACCTCGAAATCCTAAGAAGCCAAGAAACCATATATATGATGGATTT
>Ga0209537_1001182_pt1 | contig 30190 bp, 26 predicted proteins | sample BioPla4DNA1_FD_187698 | JGI IMG/M metagenome (GOLD analysis project Ga0209537, IMG submission 187698) | Biogas fermentation microbial communities from Germany - Plant 4 DNA1 (SPAdes) (version 2) | ecosystem: Engineered > Bioreactor > Anaerobic > Digestate | place: Bielefeld, North...
TAATTAATTAAAATTCTCTACTTTCACTCTATGATGAAGCTACTCTCACTCCTCCAAGCATGTCCCATAAATTAGTATGCTGTTATTGCATGAGGCAATAACAGCTTTTGCTTTATATGCCCAAACACTCAAAAATCAATCGAAAGGAGGTAACCATTTCTATGGCTGAAGTCAGAAATTTAAATAAAAAGCGTATCGGAGATATGAGCGATGATGAGCGTCTGTTTGTGATTAAAATAAAAGATTGTGTCACTCGAATCACAGTAACCCCCGACGGCACATTAAACATAACGCACGAGCGTGTAGAACCTGTAGCATAGCCACACCCCAAGAACAGCTTAATACCTAAAATCCGCCAGAACGCAAGACGGCAGTGCGGAGGAACACCCCAACCGGGTGAACCTCGCCTGTCGTCTTTTCTATTTACCATGATGTACGGTGCGAGGTTCCCATAAAAAGGAGCAAACATCGTGATTACATACCTCTTGCACCTCTTCTTTGCAAATGGACGAGCCCCTCCGCTTCTGACATTTTGACTCACCATCAAGATTTCAGAAAATGGAGGACAAGCCATATGGCAGAAAAAAAGAAATATCAAATCAAGGTACAAGGTCAGCTTGTACCAGTCAGTAAAGAAGTCTACCTGACATATTACCGCATGAGGCGCCATGAGCGTCATCTGGAAGAAAAGGACATAGCACATGGCGTTTTTTACTACAGCGCTCTGGACACCGAGGAAACCAACGGCGAAGATGCGATGCCCGATCTCGTTTCCCCACGAGTAGAGGATATCGTCACGGACAAGCTTATGGCAGAAAAGCTACATAAATGTCTTGCCTGCCTAAGCAAGGATGAGCGCGATTTGATCTATGCTCTGTATTTCCAGAGAAAAACGCAGGTAGAACTGGAAAAAGAGACAGGCATTAAACAGCAGACCATTAGCTATCGGGAACGTCAGATTCGGATGAAACTCAAAAAAATGATGGAGAAGTAAAAATTCTTTTTGTAGACCCCCTCACGAAACTGGATTAGTAGTGAGGGGTTTCTTTATTCCCTCAAGGGTACTTTGAAAATTTCATATCCGATGATCTGAATACGTTAGCTGACGGCTCCCAAAAGGAACAGCGACTCCGGAGGATGCGCCAAGACCACCTGTAGGATGGTGATGAGAACAAGATGAATCAGCTTTTTCTTTCTGTTCATTACGTTTCTCTTCCCAGACTATCAAAGACGGCCCAATAAGGTGCAGAGCGGTACCCATCCGACCGGGAAACAGGCTGTGGCGGCCTGTATCGCAATGACCCCGTCAGCCTATCATGATACTTCTGTCCAGTCACAGCCCCCACATATGGGGATCACGCAATGAGGGCAGCCGGCAGAGATCCTGGCGGGGGTGAAATTCCCATGATGCGGTAAAGCCAGCCGCAGTTCAGACCATTGCCTTTTGTGCTTGGGGAGTAGTGTCGAATTAAGCACCGTTATCACTAAAAACAACTTAATGTCAGAAGCAATGGGATCGCCCTGTTTTCAGCTGCTCTCACAGTGAAGCAACTACCCAAGGGCGATCCTATTTTTGTGCCATTAAGAATTTCAAAGGAGGATCGCAATTTTGAGAGATTATAAAATGAACATACAACGTGGGGATATTTTCTATGCCGATTTAAGTCCCGTTGTGGGTTCCGAACAGGGCGGAATCCGTCCGGTACTTATTTTGCAAAACAATGTCGGAAATCGTCACAGCCCTACGGTCATTGTCTGTGCGATTACCGGCAGAACCGAGAAAAACAATATTCCTACTCATGTTCGCATCGGCACTGCCTGCGGCTGCTCCAAAGAGTCTTTTGCTCTTTTAGAGCAGATACGCACCATTGACCGCATGCGCCTTAGAGAAAAGATTGGCACTCTTTCCGGTCATGAAATGAAAAAAATCAATCAGGCACTTTCCATCAGCGTTGGGCTTGACCCGGCGTTTTTTTAATGAAAGGGGATGTCATGATGAACGACAAAATCAAAATGTTTGAAAAGTACCCCGATGTAGTCGAGGTCAATCAATTAAGAGAAATGCTTGGCGGCATCAGCCGTAAACTGGCCTACAAACTGCTTGCGGAAAAGGAAATACATAGCGTTCGCGTTGGACGAACCTATAAGATTCCAAAGGCATGTGTTATTGAATATCTGCTGGGTGAAGAAATGTGCCATATCAAGCTCGGCTGATCCGGATTTTTGTCTACCATTGACAATAAGGCGTAGAAAAATCATGTGGATGATTTCAGCATAAAAGCATAGCTATCTCATGCTTTCTGTGGTATTGTGGTGCTGTCAATGGTAGGCAAATACGCTGTTATTTCGAAGGAGGATAGAAATGATAACAGGATGCCTACAGCAAAAAAATAATACTTATTACGCTGTCCTTTATACAAAAGTGGACGGCAAAAGAAAGACAAAGTGGATTCCCACCGGATTGCCGGTAGAGGGAACCAGTGAAAGAAAAGCCAAAAAAGCCTTTGACCAAATCCGTTTGGAATATGAACGGGAGCAGGAGGAAAAGGAGCGTCGGGCGGCAGAAGAACGAGCCCGAGAATTGATCGAGGAGAAAAGGAACCCGCAGGCGGATGTTCCCTTTATGGATTACCTTCAAAAATGGCTGATTCAGGCAAAACCCACCATATCCAAGACCACGTTTAAAGGCTACCGCACCATGCTGGACGGCCGAATCAGCCGGTACTTTAAAGAACTGAACATCACCTTAGCGGAAGTTACGCCGCAGCATATTCAGGATTTTCATCAATCCATTTTTGATGAAGGGTATACGGCAAATACGGTGATTCACTATCATGCGGTGCTTCGCAGGGCGCTGCAGAACGCTGTTAAAAAGGGAATTATCAGCAGCAATCCTGCCGACAGGGTGGACAGGCCGAAAAAGAATGTGTATCAGGCACAGTTTTATTCGGCGGAAGAAATGATGGCGCTGTTCGATGCGGTATCGGATGATCCCTTGGAAGTCTGTGTAAAACTGGCCGCTTACTATGGGCTACGGAGAAGTGAAGTCCTTGGTTTGAAATGGGATGCGATCAACCTTGAACAAAAGACCATCTCTATCAAGCACAAGGTCATTGAGGACACGGTCGATGGCAAAGCAGTGGCTGTCGGCGAGGATGTGCTCAAAACCAAATCCAGCTTCCGAACCCTTCCGCTGCTGCCATCCGTTGAAAAAATTCTGTGGGCGGAAAAAGAGAAGCAGGAAATGTACCGCAGAATGTTCAAGCGTTCTTACTGCCGGGACTATCTGGATTATATCTGCGTCGACCAAACCGGAAAGCTGATGCGTCCCAACTATGTAACGGAGCATTTTAGCTGGATACTCAAAAAAAACAACCTGAAGAAAATCAGGTTCCACGATTTAAGGCATTCATGCGCCAGCTTACTGCTCGCAAACGGGATATCCATGAAGCAAATCCAGATATGGCTTGGACATAGCACGTTCTCGACCACGGCGGATATTTACTCGCATCTTGACTTCCATGCGCAGATCGAATCCGGGCTTGTCATGGATGGCATGTTTGAAAAATCCAAGCGGGAAGAACCTATCGGACTTGAAATGGCGGAATAATTTTCTACGGACTGCTGAGTCGGAACACGGCAAAGCCTTGTAAAACAAGGACTTTTCAAGCATCCGTTTTCTACAAAAGCAGAAAAAATGCCCTCGAAAGAGGGCGTAGAAAAGAACCAAAAAAGGAAGAGCCTGTTGCGGGCATTGACCGCAAACAGGCTCATGGCGGAGGCGGTGAGATTCGAACTCACGTGCCGATTGCTCGACAACCTGATTTCGAGTTATTTGAAGGCAAGTTCTTATGAGTTTGCGAGAGTAACTTTAGGAGAAGATAAAATCCCGCAAACCCGCATAAATAAAGGATTTTCAGACACAAACGCCGATATTTCCCCGCAGGGGCATACCACACTGATTTAGCGGTTTTCAGGGCAAAGTGTAGAAAAAGTGTAGAAAAACCGTAGAAAAACAACCGGCGAAATAACCTTAAGATACTTTAGTTTCCCGGCAATTTGAAAAATCAAAACCAAGCGTATCCTACCATTGACATTGATTTTTAACAGAACATCCTGCAGCAGACAGAGCATAATTCTCTGTCCTAAGGATCAATGTGATGGGAGGAACGATGATGGCCACCGACTACTCTTACCTTCTGGCTGAATATCCGGAGAAGATAAGTCAAGACCAGCTTTACAGAATTTGCCGCATAAGCAAACGAAAAGCCACATGGCTTTTGGAGAACGGATATATCCCCTGCGAGGATACCGGCAAAAAGACCCGCAGGTTTAAAATCCAAATAACCGACGTTATTGCATACCTTACTCGCTTGGAAGAATCTCCTGAAACTCTGCTGACACCACCGGGGATATTTTCAAGCGGAATAAAATATAAACCGAAGCGCCAAACGGCGAAGGCAATCAACTCCGAGAAGTTTATGGCAATGCTTAAGAACAAGTGGCACACCTTTCCGGATGCCCTCACGGTAAATGATGTCACAAAGCTAACGGGATACTGCCAAACCACAGTATCTGAATGGATCAAGGCAGAAAAGATAACGGGGGTATGGTATTATACCAAGTATTTAGTGCCAAAGGACAGCTTGATAAACTATATGGCAACAGAAGCTTGCCGCATCCATCAGAAGTCCAAAAAGCATATAGAGCTGCTGGAGCAGTATCGAAATCCCTAAATGCTCGGCGCATCCATTTACATGAAAACAGGGTGACTACTTTGCATAGTGTCACCCTGTTCTTGTATCGATTATAAAAATCTGATCCAGTCGCGTCTGCCGTACAGAATTCTTTCAACGTCAACCACCTTGTTCTTCTCGTCTATGGAAAAAAACACAACGTAATTTTTTACAATTAGTTTCCTGTATCCCATTTGAGATAGACGATCGTCTGAAACAAGCGGACAGCGCTGCGGCATATCGGACAGACTTAGCATTGCCTCTTCAAAAAGCTCCATCATACGAGTTGCCGATATGGGAGCTGACAGCTGAGAAGCAATATACCGAACAATGTCCCTAAGGTCGTTTTCGGCTGGTTCAGATACATCTACCCTATATTTCGCCATCGGCGATGCCTCGCTTAATATCCTTCATGACATCTTGAAGCGGACGCTTTTTACCCGCTTTAACGGCCGATCGTCCTTCGTCAAGCAGGTGATACAGTTCAAGCTTGCCGCTGAGTGCCTCATAGGTTTCAATGCTCATAACCGCCAAATCTCCCTGCCCGTTTTTTGTGATAAAAACAGGTTCACGGCTTTCATGACAGAAGGTGGATATCTCATTATAGTTATTCCGCAGGTCAGTGCTGGACTTTATATTTGGCATAGCGTTTACCTCCTTACACAATTCTAAAGATATTATACACGAATTTCTTTAGAATATCAATTGAATTTCGCTGACTGCAACTGGCATCGAAAATAAGACACCGGATGCCGGTTAAAATCTTAATGAGATCGTTTCCTATGAAGGGACGAATATGACTCATATTTAACTCTCGTTTAATCATAAAAAAACACCTCTTTATCTCTTTCCATAACAATACAACATCAAAGATATATCTTATAAAAATTGAACACATTGAACTTGTTGTTTCAAACAAAATCCCATTAAATTCAGTATCAATGTATAGAAGCAGAATAATCAGAGAATAATAAATGCCTAAGCACTGTCATAAAATAAGTTTTAAATTTGATTGACAATATGACAAATGCGGCATATACTATAAATATAGAAGGGAGGCATTATCATGAATAACTCTCTGGAGATCATCGGAGCAAGGATAAAATCTCTGCGCGAAAATAGCGGCCTTACACAAAGCAATGTGGCTAATTATCTTCATGTCGATCAAAGCCTTGTGTCTATGGTCGAGAAAGGCAAACGGGCACTGACGGCGGATATGCTGGATAAGCTTGCAGCCTTGTTTGGTACGCGGGTATCTGCACTCATGGAGCCGGAAATGAAGGTTAAACCGCTGTCCTTTGCGCTTCGTGCAAGCGAAATCGGAGAAGATGACTTGGACGCAATTAGCGCCATAAACAGGATTGCTTTAAATAGCCACTTTATGACTCAATTGCTTGAGGGTGAGCATGCCAATGGATAGAATAGAGTTATGGAAAAAAGCTCTCAGTTTACGGAAAGAGCTTGGAGAAGATGCGACTTCTCCGATCGATATATTGGCATTGGTTCATACAATCGATAAATTATCCATCGTATACTATCCGATGGGGAATCACATTAGCGGTATTTGTATTAAGGGAACCGGCAGCAATGTCATCGCCATTAATTCAGCCATGACCCTTGGAAGGCAGCGCTTTTCCATGGCTCATGAACTATATCACCTGTATTTTGATGATGACGAACTCACTGCGGTGTGTGCAAAAACAATCGGCGAGGGAAATGAAAAGGAAAAGCAAGCAGATCAGTTTGCATCGTATTTGCTTATGCCCCCGGATGCCCTTTCGGATAAAATTGACCAGCTGAAAAAGTCGAGCTCCGCCAAGCTTTCCATTCATGATGTTGTGCGTTTGGAGCAATACTTTCGTGTTAGCCGCCAAGCTATCCTTTACCGGCTGCTCAGCGAAAATGAATTAACCCGTGAAGAAGCTGATTCAATGCGCCAAAACGTAATTTTATCTGCTCTTAATCTTGGCTACGATGATACACTCTATAGACCGACACCCGAAGATAAGCGATACAGGACATACGGCTACTATATTCAGCAGGCGGAAAAAGCTTTGGAACAAGGGCTAATATCCAGCGGCAAATATGATGAATTGCTGCTATCTGCTTTCCGTTCCGACCTCGTCTATGGGGAGGAAATCGAAGGGGGCGAATTGCTTGACTGATTCGCTCTTTTTTGATAGCGACTGTATCTCGGCTTTTTTGTGGGTTGGGAATGAAAATTTATTGGTTAAGTTATATCCCGGTAGGATCGTTATTCCTAAAACTGTTTATGACGAACTGTCCTATCCCGGGATTGCGCACCTAAAGGCAAGAGTAGATGCACTCCTTTCGGTGGGACAAGCACAGGTAATGTCCATTGATGTGGCTACGGAAGCCTATGATATATATTATCAGCTTACCGAAAAACCAAAAGCCGGGCATATCTTTTGGAGCCACTCATTACGACAAACAATATTCTGTTACTGCTCAAGAAAAATGAAAATGATGGATCAGTACGAAAGATTCTCGAAGAACACCCAAACCTATCGGTTGAAAAAATGTATCTGAAAGACGCCCATCTGGATGCACACAGCAAAGGTAATTATGACTCCATGCTGCAGACATAGCAAAAGAAATTTCGCCGACCGGCAAGCCGGTCGGCGAAATCGTTTCCGAAAAGCTGGATGTTGTCCTAGTAACAACATTGATCCTTCATCACTGGGTATTCCCTACATAAATAATGGGGTGCCAGTGGAACCCCATTTGATTTAAGCCTATTGACAAGTATATATTGGCAGACATCGGTTATTTCTTTTAGTTGCCCGAGTTTCTGTCTATCTATGTGTCTGATGGCTTAATGTTTTCAACTAAAGAATAATTCCGCCAAACCAAAAATACTCGAGACCATGCTTCAATTACAGTAGACTCAAACCTCTCTATTCAGCGCCCGATACACAAAGTCCATGTCGAGGCCTTCTCGCACGGCGGCGGCGAGGATGTCGTACTGCCTTTCCTTGTATGCCCGGGGGTCCTCCGCCCCGAGGGTCTCGAAGGCAATCCCCTTTTTGCGGCACAAGGCTCTGAGAATCGTCTCGCAAATCCCCGGCGCGTCGAAAATTCCGTGGATGTAGCTGCCGTACACGCTGCCCGCGCCCATAATCGCGGGCATTTTTTCCTCGCTGCGGCCCATATGAATCTCGTAGCCTTCGTAGGCCATGCCGCTAAGACCCGAGAGCATCCCGGGCACCGCATCGAACACACCCTTCGTCTGGGTCTGCACCTTTTCCCCGCGGAAAACCGTGTCCATCTCAAGAAGGCCCATGCCGCGAATTTCCGTAAGCCCCGCCGACTCCACCTGCTCCGGGTCGGATATCTTGCGCCCGAGCATCTGATACCCGCCGCAAATGCCGAACACCAGCGTTCCGGAAGACGCCGCCTGCAGGATAGCTGCCTCAAGGCCGCTCTCCCGCAGCCAGACGAGGTCTGCGATGGTGCTTTTCGTCCCGGGCAGGATAATCATATCCGGGCGGCCAAGCTCCCCAGCGCTCTCCACATACCGCAGGGAGACGTTCTCCTGCCGCTCGAAGGGGGCAAAGTCCGTGAAGTTCGAGATATAGGGAAGGCGGATGACGGCGATGTCGATAAGTCCCTTCTTGGTGCTTCGGTGGAAACGCTCTGTAAGGCTGTCCTCATCGTCGATGTTCACGTGGATGTATGGCACGACGCCCGCCACGGGGACGCCGCAGAGCTCCTCCAGGGTTTTCAGCCCCGCTATCCTCCTTTATTCTCCCTCTGTCTTTACCCTTAATAACAGGCCTTGTTCAGCTGATATTTCGCAGATTTCCCCCGTATTAAGCGTGAGACGAAAGCTTCCATACAGAATTTTATCCGGACGTGTGGGCGAAAAGATCCACTCGACGCGTCCATCAGGCAGCTGGCGCGTAGTGCAGTTGAAATCTTTACCCGTCTTTTCAATGTCTAAAAAACGTTTATCACGTTTTATGGCATTATACAGGTACCGCTGCCCCTCGGGGCTGGTGAAGCTGCGGTAATGGTCCGCCGTTACGTCGTACTGAAGGGAATGGCCCAAAAGATAACTGACAGCGGCAGGGTCGTTAACAAGGCCGCAGTGATACTCCAGCCGATACTTTAAATTTCGGTGAAGCAGGTGGACCCCCACGCCGGTACGCTTCCCATTTATAGGAAGCAGATTGTCCTCTCCCATCCCTGCTCGAAGCAGCTCTGTCCGGCAAAGCTGAGTCAATTCTTTGCTGGAAACAGGCTTTTTACCAGGATACGCAGGGGTAATTACCAGAAGATCATCCAGTTCTTCTTTAAAATGGCACTGCAGGAGACGATCCCGATGCGCTCTCAGCACCTCTGCCCCGAACGGGGAAAGAGGGCATACGTAAACATGAGTGGCGCCGGCGTTATCTTCGATTTCAAAGTGCAGAGAGACGGATCCAGTGTCATCGTTAAACCAGACATCCTTCCAGCGCATATTGCAGGCTTCCTTGGCTTGAAGTCCGCCCTCTTTAACCAGCGCGATTCCGACGAAGCCGCTGTCGCCGATGTTTTCCCGGATGCGGTCGTTCAGTTTTCTCTCCACCTCTTCGGGCAGGCATGTGAACTCTTTTGCCTTATTGATGGCTTCTGCATTTGATTTTTTCTGTTTCCGTTCCGCGGCATCCTGAAGAAAGGCTGTTATAGGATTCTCGCCGCGATATACTCCCTGATTGCGGCAGTATTCCCAGAACTTTTCCGCAGTGCGCAGGTCTTCCTCCCAGCTTTTTTCATGGTTCCTTGCATAATGCTTCAGCATTGCCGACGTAACTTTCCCCATTGGAGCAGTGTTGAGTTCCGCTGTTACGCGATCAATAATCATTTCTTTCTTGTGCCTAGTGCCATTTGTTACTTTCGAATAACAGGACTTCATAAAGGCCTTTTTATGTATGAGAGCGGCTTGAACAGCAGTATTCTGCGCTGTAATGCCGAATTTTTTCAAATCCGCGGATATGGACGAATTGTATTCTGAGAAAAGCTTTGCCGCAATATCGGCAATGCGTTTTTTGATGGCATCGTCATCAAAGGTATTGATAGTAAACTCCTGATATATGTTACGACGTTCAAGCGCCTTGCCGGACATCTCTTCGTTTGGATGATTCTCTCTCCACTTTTCCATTTCCTTTTGGAGGTCGCTGCCCTTCTTTTTTATCACCTCGCCGTCGGCAGTTTTGGCCGTAATACGGCCGCGCATCAGATTTCCTTTATTCTGATAATTAAGAGAAAAATTAAAGAAGACTTCGTTAAAGACATAAACGCCTTTAATGTAATGACGGTCATTATCGTCTGTCGTATGCTGGTAGATGCTCCTGGGGTCATCAAATCCAATTTTAGCGGAAATATAAGCCATTACTCTCCCTCCCATCTGCTTAAATCAATCTCATCCGCTTCGCTGATCCAGTCGCGGATAAGAGCCTCAGGTGTCAGCGCACCAATCAGTGGCCGTGACTGTCTCGCTTCTGGACTGTCACTGCAAAGCTTCCATTCATATTTTTCATATTCTGGCGTCACGCCAGGCGGCAGCACCAGCTTAACTAAATCGCCCGGCTCCTGGCAAAAAACACTAAACTCCGATTCTTTCCGCGTTTCCGCGCGGAACTTAAGCGCCTGTGAAGCGGCATATTCCTTTTCGGTTCCCGGCTCGATGGTCTGCGTGCAGGCGGCTGGGTGTGCGCTATGGTCCGGGTCAAAAACATAGCGTTCCAGTTTCCAGGCCAGTTCTTTTTTCTTTTCCGGTGTCTTGTAATCATGAAGCCTGCGGCTTTTTGCGGCATGACCAAGCAGGTAATCCACCTCATCCATTGTGAACCCGCAGATGTGACAGGCTCTAGTACCGAAGTCCCTGCGCAGGATGTAGGCGGCTACGTCAATTACCTTTTCCTCGCCGACTATATCGGGTTCCCAATCCGTTAAGTCTCGCGTCACCTGCAAGAAATCGTCAGTAATGCCGCACAGAAGCAGCAGCTCGCGCACCAGTGCTGAAATCATGTTCGAGCGGGTCAGTATTTCGGGATTTCCGGCTGCACTTGCAATGGGAAGCTCCATGATCCGATCTCGAGAAAATCCGAGATCTTGCAGAAATGCAATTCGCAGATCAACAAAATCCAGCAGGATTTTCGGCAGAATGACGCTGCGGTAAGCATTCGTTGTCTTTAAAATATCAGTAATCTTACCGTTTTGCTCCTGATGCTGGACAAACATCGAACCAAATGTATCGTGATAGCCTATGTCTCTGAAGAACACCCCCGCTGCTTCGGACGTGCGAAGTCCGCAAAATAACATGAAGGCAGCTGCCAGTGCAAGTCCTCCATAAGGGGTAGAAAGCAGACGCTCCAGTATATGTGCCAGCTGCACCCTGACTTTGTCCGGCAGGGCTTTGCACTGCTCCACCTGGATCCGCGGACCGATCTTGTCCAATTTTAAGTCGAGACGGGGCAGATCCGGATTCTGCTCACGCAGCCGCTTATAGATATAATCCGCGCGGTAAAGCTGAGCGGCGACACTGCGTTCCGCATCGGCTCTATTGCGCTTGCCCCTCTTGCTTTCTGCAGCTTTTCGAATCAGCTCTTCTTGGATGCTGTATATGTCTTCTTCACAGATTTCTCCGCCATAGCGGTCCAGACGAGGAAAAACGTTGTTAAAACAGTATGTAAGCGTTTTTTGGAAGGTTTCGTCATTCCAGCCGTTCCTTCCGCCTTTTTTCAGAGATTCTTTATTTTCCGCCATGCCCTTTTTCAAGGCATCTGTAAATAAGCCTTCGTTAAATGTGTCTGCCTTGGGTTTCTCCTGACTATGACATTCCAGATACTTCTGCTCCACTCGATAAGCAACGGCGAACGCAACAGAATCCATACTCTCCGCAGCTTGCAGCTTTCTCTTAACACTGGTCCCAGGAATTAAACGTCCTGTGTTGGTATCAATTCCATGGCCTTCTAAATATAAACCATTCCCTGTTCCGCGCTGAGATACTTTAACCATAAGCTCCGGCCTGTTGGTAGACAGAAGCTTCTGATTAGATTTCGTATGCGGCTTCTTTGGAGACTTCGCTTTCATTAACACCACACTCCTTCAATAGGAGTATGGTGGAACGCTACACTTTTCAGCGCAGAGAAAATAATTAAACTAACTAAAACAGGGTAACAAAAGCGTAAAAGTTGTTTATTTCGACGATATATGCTATAATTTTTAATCGATTATTGTACCCCATTTGCAGGAATTGTGTCAGAAGGTTTGGGCATAGCCACCTCTTCCTAAGTAAAACGCTCTACGCGAAACGAATCTTATATTAAGAGAACACAAAACAGATTCTTAAATTAGAACTACGAACACAAACCATGTAATACATGATAGTCCACAAACGGTTGGGTTGAATAGAAAAGCAAAACATTATCTAAACTTGTTTTGGAGGAGCTAAAGACGGTGCAAGTTCCCAGCGCCTATTAACCCCCTTACTTACCTCAGTAAGACTCCCCATTCTGGGCAAGGTTGAAAACATAGTGAGTGGTATTTTAACAGAGATATCGGGCTGTAGCATCTGACTGGCTACAATCACACTTATTAGCAAAAAGAGAGGTAACAGTATGGCATATAGTAATGGTCAGTTCAAATTTGAAATAGTACAAAATATTGCAGTTTTGTCGACCGACAAAAGTGGGTGGACAAAGGAAATCAATCTGGTTTCATTTAACGGTTCTCCGCCTAAATATGATATCCGTTCCTGGGATCCACACCACGAGAAAATGGGAAAAGGTGTTACTCTGACAAAAGAGGAACTTGTTCAATTGGAATCTGTTCTAAGGGAGCTTTTACACTATGACAACGAGGCAACCATCCTGGGACAAATATGAAGCCGCTATTCTTTTGGATGGACTCCTTGCTACTATAAGGGGCGAAATTACACGTGCTGATGCTATCAAGAGAGTGTCCCAAGATTTAAGGAAAATGGCAATCTGTAGAGGTGTTGAAATCGATGAATTCTATAGGAACGAAAACGGCATCTCGTTTCAGATGCATAGCATGGAGTCGGCCTTTTATGGGCGAACATTGTTCAAGCCGGCCACAAAATTATTTATTAAAGTGGCAAATTTGTATCATGAATCCCAAAGTGAGTATAACAAATTGTTAAAAGAGGCGAAGGAAATGGTAAATGGGAGTAAACCCATTGAAAATAACTTCATGCAGTATCTTGCCGAAAAAGTATCTCCGGGTCAACTATCTGAGCTTTATTGGTGTTATTCGGAAATCGAGGCTTTTTGCTTTAAATTAAAAATATTACAGCAACCTCTGTTTCAAACCACAGATTTTGAGGTCATCAAGAAAGTTCAGCGCACTATCGAACAAAATAAGATTTTCAGAGTTACGCATAGAAAGCACTACAAAAAAATTATTTCTGCCGGAAGGCATTACTATACATATATAAAAGACGGGCTATTTCAACAATCAATCCAAGAATCTACAAGCAAAGTAAGCAGTTCGGTTGCAGGAACCGTAATATCTGCTGAGGATGCCATAATGAGGGTTCAAGAATCGGAAAAAGAGGTTGATATTTCTATCACGAGAAGCGAACAGGACGAGAGACTTCTCCAGAAATATCCGATTATTTATAAACGCGTGTTTAAAGCCCTTAGAGAACTAACCATGGAGAATTCTCAAGGGGCTACAATTGGAGAAATTGGCAAAAGAATCAATCAAATTGCTCGACCTGCTGTTATAGAGGAAATTCTCGACAATGCTAGCTGGTCAATGGCAGTCGGCATATATTATGTATTTTCGGTTGAAATCGTTAACCATACTGTTGCCATCGATGAAACCGAAACCGTGTTGGTGTCATATAAAAATGAGCCATATAAAGCGATTTTAAAGCAGCATTTTCAGAACGGTTTTCGCCTCGAATCCCTGTTGGAAATCCGAAAGTTTAGAAAATTATATGCTGAAATGTATAATGTCGAACTAGTCGATTCCGACGACGAGATTAGTAGAAAAATCAAAGAACTATGCATAATCTATGACGGCAAGGCATTTATACCTGATGTCATGCTTAGTAAAGAGCTGAAAAAAAAGTTGTTGAAATATATAGAAGATTCCTTTTCTAACGGAAAAACCGCGATATATTATCAGGCTCTTTACGCAGAATTCTCCGAGGCCTTTTTGGACTATCATATCCACAACGCAGATATGCTGAAGGTTTATCTTACATTTATAGGAGATGGCCGCTTTTATATCAATAGGAGCTGCATCTCAAATGTGCCGAATGTTAAAATAGACCCATTGGCCGAGATACGTGCTTGTCTACAGAGCTATGGTCGTCCTGTGGAATATGAAGAACTCTTTGCTGCACTACCTCATCTCCCTCAGAATAAGATTAAGTTTATTTTGGCAAGTAATGGAGAGTTCATTAATAACGGGCATGGTGCTTATTTCCATGAAAGTGTCGTGCGTATTTCGGAGAAAGACCTCAAAAATATATCAGATATCATCGAGCAAACCATTGCTGAAAAGGGATTTATCGGAGGCAACGAACTCTATGATGCAATCAAGGCAAAATATCCACATATTATAGACGAAAACCAAGCCTTCTCTATATATGGCTTTCGAGATGCGTTAAAGGCAAAATTGGGTAACATTTTCTCCTTCAAGGGGAACATCATTAGCAGATACGGACATGAATTGTCAATGGCCGATGTGTTTTCTGATTATGCGCGGAAACATGATAGCTTCACTTTGTCGGAGCTTCAAGTTCTCGCCTCTAACCTTGCAACTGTAATTTACTTTGATTCTGTTTATGAGAACAGTCTACGAATCAGTAAAGACCAGTTTGTATCAAAGGATAATGCACAATTTTCAGTCTATGATACAGATGAGGCAATAGACCGTGTGTGTGCTGGGAAGTACATCCCTATTAAAGAGGTGACCAACTTTGGTATTTTCCCCCATGCAGGTTTTCCATGGAATAGTTTCCTGTTGGAGCATTATGTGGCTGATTATAGTCAAAAATATATGCTCTTCCACAGTAGTTTCAATGCTACCGACTGTGCAGGTGCTATCGTTAAACGTTCCGCTGGTATCAGTAGCTTTGATGATCTGATTGTTGACCTTTTGGTGAATAGTAATATTGAAATGAAGAAGGAGCCGGTGCTTCAGTTTCTGAACGATAAAGGCTATCTTGCACGTCGAAGATACTCTAATATTGAATTACTAATCCTAAAGGCAAACGCACTAAAAAAACAGAAGGAAAAAGATTAATATGTATTCATATACTTGGGACACCGAAACTGGTGGGCTGCTACTAAACAGTTCACCACTATCTTTCAGCAAAGAACCCCGGCCGGTATATTATAAAGAACTTGATATACTAGGTTTTGACCAATACTGGAACTACGCAAAAAACGATACATATCCATATATGTGGGCAGAGGCAAACAATTATTTTTACAGAGGTCGGCTTGTCGCAAAAACAAAAGGCGGCAGCTTATACACTGCCCCAGAAATCGTAATTACCGAAGAGCCTGAATCCGAAGGTATGCCTCTACGCTTTGTTGATATCCCCGCTATGGTGGAGAAAAACCGTGATCTGTTGGAAAAATTGGCTGCAGACACCATTAAGAAAATATACAATACCTACGTTGAATATATGGACAAGGTTGATGTTTTCTATGTGGCATTTAGCGGCGGAAAGGACAGTATTGTTACCCTGGATCTTGTGCAGCGTGCATTACCTCACAATAAATTCAAAGTGCTGTTCGGGGACACAGGTATGGAGTTCCCTGACACATATACAATAGCCGAACAAATTGAGGAATACTGCAAAGGAGCAGAAATTGAATTTCTGAAATCAAAATGCGATTTTGATCCCGAATTTACTTGGCGGCAATTTGGCCCTCCAGCTCAAACAATGCGGTGGTGCTGCAGCGTCCACAAAACAGCACCACAAATCATTCTACTACGTGAATATATGAATAATCCTCATTTCAGAGGAATGGCCTTTACTGGTATCCGCGGTGATGAAAGTGCATCCAGAAGCGAATACGAGGGCGTAAGTCACGGAGAGAAAATACGAGGACAGTATAGTTGTCATCCAATACTTGAGTGGAATTCTGCTGAAGTATTCACTTATATCTTTTATAGGAATCTCATGCTTAATGCCGCGTATAAAAAAGGGAATAGTCGAGCGGGATGCCTTGTATGTCCTTTAGCTACATCGAAGAATATGTATTTTAAGGAGCAAGCATATAGTATAAGCAGTGAAGGCTACCGAACGACTACTACATTTAATAAAATTATACTGGAAACGACATCCAAAGAACTCTCTAACCCAAGTGCAGTGAAAGAATTTATGGACATAGGTGGCTGGAAAGCACGACGGAGTGGCAAAGAGCTATCTTTTGCAAAAAACTACATAAACGAGGCGTTTGAGAAGGGTATTTTTACCATTCGCCTTGCTCGCAAAACCACGGATTGGAGACAATGGATAAAAACCATTGGTGATGTTATGTATTTAGAAAACGGGAACGTTGAGGTGTTGTACAATGGCAAACTGTATCACCTTGAAATCGACGAAAATGGGGATAACCTTACAGTTACCGTTTTTATTGGGTCAATCACACAGCAGAATATATATTTCATGTCTGAACTAAAAACAATTTTTAGAAAGACAGCATACTGTATCAGCTGTAGGGTATGCGAAGCAAATTGTCCAAATGGATTTATATCTATGAAGGACGGTCACGTAACCATAGATGATCGATGTGTGAAATGCAAAAAATGTCACGATGTATTTCATGGATGCTTAGTTGCAAATTCAATGCGTTTACCGAAAGGAGAAAAGAAAATGGGTAGTATCGACCGATATGGCAATATGGGAATAGAACTCGATTGGGTAAGAGAGTATTTTAAGCTAAAAGATGAATTCTGGACCTCTCCTCACAGCTTAGGTACTAATATGGTTAAAAATCTCAAAAGCTTTTTAAATGATAGTGAAGTCACTATAAAGGGAAAGTTTAGCAGCTTCGGAGAAGTAGTTGATCATATTGGAATTGAATCTGCCGATGCATGGGCTTTGATGCTTTGCAATTTGGCATATACATCCGAATTCAATTGGTGGATAAAGAACATCGAATTCTCTGTTGCTTATACTCCCGATTCGATTTATTCGATGTTGGATGATTCGATGAGCAAAAACTCTCGATCTCACATTGTCTCCGCTTATAAGAATATCCTTATTTCTATTCCGCAATTTTCAACTGAAATTGGGCTTGGTTCTTGCGATTATGATCTTAAGAATGGTAAGCGTATATGGAAAAGCGTAGTTCGACTTCCTTGGAAATCACCAAACCCTATTGTCATTCTTTACAGCTTATATAAGTTTGCAGAAGCCTGTGAAGAATACTATCAATTTACGTTATCCAGATTGCTTAACCATGATATTGACAGCGACGGCATAAGTCCTACCGAGATTTTTGGACTTAACCGGAATCAGATGGAAAAAATTCTGAACGGCTTGTCCATCAATTATCCGGAGTTCATCACTACAAGCTTTAACTTAGATCTTGATAACATAACGCTTAATAGTGAAAAGACATCACAAGATGTTCTAAAACTGTTCTAGGGAGGAGATATCTATGCCAATGTTAGAGAAATACCGCCACTATTTCGATATTGACCCGGACTATTTTCCTGCCGTAAACGAGGCAGTTATTACAAATAACCCAGAAATGTGGAAGAAGTTCTTTCCACATGATACTTTCATCAAACTGATAAAAAACACAGTAAGCGTTCTCGAACGCAAGCAAAAACTCTGCCTATGGGTAGAGGGCGCTTATGGTACTGGTAAATCCCATGCAGTTCTCACATTGAAAAAACTGCTGGATTCCAATGAGTCGGAAACCCGTGAATATTTCAAAAAGTATAACATGGACAACGATCTTTGCAACCGCTTCCAGGCTGTTAAGTCCAGCGGTCGTATCTTGACTGTTCATCGCTATGGCTCTGCTTCAATCCGTAGCGACCACAACCTTGTTTTTGCTGTTCAGGAAAGTATAGAAAAAGCACTTGAAGATGCTGGCATCGAAAATAAAGGTGGCAATGCACTCAAAACAGCTACAATAAACTGGCTCTCTGATAATGACAATAAGAACTATTTTAACGCTCTGATAACCGGCGCTTATTGCGACGTTTTTGGCGGGGATGATGCTGACGCTGTCCTTGAGAAACTGCACACTTTCTCGGGCGATGCACTGGCGAAGGTTATGGACAATATTTTCAGGGTGGCGGACGAACGTCAGATTAAGGCTTTATCTTTGAGCGTGTCCGACTTATGCAATTGGATTCGTGAAGTAATTAAAGCGAATGGTCTGAAAGCCATCGTGTTTATCTGGGACGAGTTTACTGAATATTTCTACAACAATGCCCGCAACTTGACCGGCTTCCAAGAATTGTGTGAAATTAGCGAAACCGACCCATTCTATTTTATCCTTGTCACCCATGTAACACAGGGCCTTTTCCACGAGCGAGACCAGGACTTTATCAAGCTGAACGGACGTTTTGTGAGTCCGCACAGCTTAATCAGTCTGCCCGAAAACATTGCATTCAAGCTTATGGGGGCAGCGTTGGAGAAGAACGAAGATGAAGCGGTTAAGGCGGATTGGGAGCTAGCTCTCGATGATCTGGTTGACAGGACGAAGGAATCACGCAAGTTAATCAAGTCTGTCGCCCGTATATCAGATCAGGAAATGATAGATATTCTGCCAATTCATCCTTATGCTGCGCTTCTTTTAAAATATATCTCTTCTGCATTTGATTCAAATCAGCGTAGTATGTTTGACTTTATCAAAAATGACCGAGGAGATGAGATTAAGGGTTTCCAGTGGTTTATCGATAATTATGGACCTCTGGATAACAATCCGCTCCTCACCATCGATATGCTTTGGGAGTTTTTCTACGACAAGGGAAAAGAATACCTAGCACATGAAATTCGCTCCATTCTCGATTACTATAACCGTGCTGGAAATCAAAGGCTTGATTCTGACCAAAAGCGGGTGCTGAAGACTGTTCTTCTGCTACAAGCTATATCTCAATATGCCGGTGACTCAGTAGAGTTGCTTATTCCAAACGAAAAGAACCTCAATAATGCATTTGAGGGAACTGATATGGACGGTGCGGCTGCCCGTTGTGCAGACCAGCTTGTTCGCGATAAGGTTCTGTATTCAAAATCCCTCGGTGGCGGGAAGTTCCAATATGCCGCATATAATAACGAAGGCGAAATTGATATAAAACCGTTTGAAGACCAAATCGACAAGAAGAGTACATCCGCTTTAATTACAGAGGAACTTTCAGATAGAACAAGAGTTGTTGATGCAATCATGCTTAGTGGCGCATTAAAACTTCGCTATGAATTGCGTTTTGTTTCCTCCTCGGACTTTGATTCTACTATCAAGCAGCTTCGAAACACGGAAGAAAAGTTTGAAAATAAAATTGTCGCTGTGGTATGCTTTGCCAAGGATGATGCAGAAAGTGTTGTCATCGGGAAGAAAATTCGAGAGGCACTTGCGACACGCATGTATAACATGATTTTCATTGATGCATCCAGGACACCGTTTGGTGCAGACGGTTATGGTACATATCGTCATGACATGGCGTTATCCATGTCTCAACAAGGCAAAGACAACACACTCGCCGCACAATATGCCGCAAACGCTAAGGAGTCACTCAAAAAGTGGAAGGCTCGCATTGCAGCTGGAGAGTTTATCGTTCATACCGCAGAGAAACGTGATGGTGAACGTGCTACTACGATAGATGCCTTGTATGCTTTGCTCGCCGAGATTAATAAGAAAAAATTCCCATATTGTCTTGAAGGGACCTATAACGTCATTGCTAATATGTATACACCGAGTAGCTTAAAGCTGGGTGTAGAGTGTGCATATAACCAGAAAACATCAGGCACCTTCCTTTCCGCTAGTCCAGCCACGAAGCTAGAAAGAGCACTTGAAGGAGCTTGGAAGGTGGCGGACTATTGGAAGTCTAAACCTCACCTACTGATTTCAAAAATCAAGATTTGTGTTGATAAAATTATCGATGAAGGATTTAGTAACGGAGGGCGTGTGTCCATCAAAAAGATTTATGATGTTTTAAAAGCTGCTCCGTATGGATTTATGCCATGTAATCTTACTGCGTTTATTTTGGGTTTCGTTCTGAAAGAATATGCAACCGGTACATACAGTTGGAGTGACGGTCTTACCAACGATATTTTGGATGTGAATAAACTCAAGGAAATGATTGATGAGGTCATTCGCCTTGATATTACCCCGAATCCTCGCTACAAGGATAAGTATATCGTCGCAATGACTGATGAGGAAAAAGCATTCAATGAAATTACTTCTATAGCTTTTGGTATTCCTCTAAGTATGTGCACCTCTGTCCCAAATACAAGAGAAAGAATTCGTGGTAAGATGAAGGAATTCTCATTCCCGATTTGGACGTTAAAGTTTATTCTGGGTACGGAAAGCCTTAAAACAGATGAAGCTATACTAGCAGAAATTATCGACAATTTCTGTGGCATTGCCAACAGCAATAATTTGGGTACTGCTAAAACCGATAGTGACATTGCAATGTCTATTGGCAAGCTTGCTATCGAGAATAAGGACGCAGCAACTGACCTTAAAAATTTGATGAACAAAGAAAAGTGTACTCTTGGTATGATCGCATATCTTAACTCCTTCGAGGACGGTGCTCTTGTGTCACTGGCAAAAGCGGTTGGTGATGGCGGCCAGTACATTAACGTTCTTCGAAAAAAGTTTGATGCGGATGCTGCAAACTGGGTGTGGAATGTTGAGACGGCTCAACAAAAAATTCGTGAGGTTATTCTGGAATATAAAATTATCATTGAGAGCAACAAGGTAATAACTAAGAGCACTTCATATGAAGCGACAATCCGTGAATGGTGTGATAAATGCGGATACATCCGAATTTCTTATGCAGCCGCCAAGAACTATCTTGATGAACTTGGTCCGTTCCTTGGAATGCTCTACAATTTAAAGAAATCAGGGATACTCTTGGATTCGCAGAAAGAGACCTTCCTTGAGCTTTTGCAAGCAAATGCAGAAGCCTTCCGCAGCTTCTACAACAACCAGGTTGACTTATTTAAGCGTGTATGTGGATATTACTTGGATGACCTCTCTGATGAAGAGATTAAAGATGTGTTTGCTATTATGCCAGCCGGGGCATTTACCTATGAAAAGGCAGACTATCTAAACACTGTTGAAAGCAAAGTAAAAACCTACATGGAGGGCCTTAAGAGCGCGAAGTTAAAGAGCCTGTGGAAGGAAAAAACCGGGACAGATACTCCTCGTGACTGGTCTAGAAAGCATAAAATGCCTATTCTTTGTCTTATTCCCGATGAAGAGATTGCAAAAGCAAAAGCTGCATTTGCAGTCGTTAACAGAATGAAAGCTGATGAGGCTTCAATAGACAAAGCCATGGAGTATTTTGCTTCAGCAAAATTCTTTGATGTGCTCGAAGACAATTCTTCATTAGATAAGGCATTTAGGGACGGTATTATCAAGAATTTTGCAGTTCTGCTTACTGATATCCAGGAAGTCAAAGATTATCTTGATTCACATATAACAGCTGAACCGTTTGACTGGTTTGGCCTTCCTGAAATTGAAAAGAAGCTTCGTCAATTAGCTGAAGCAAAATATATTCAAGGTGGTGGTTGTGACCGCGCTCTGGCTAAAATTGATGAAATGGATATTTCAGATGTAAAAAAGTATCTGAAAGATCTCATCAAGGACAATATGATTGTTGGGATGGAGATTATAAAAGGAAATTAAGGAGGAGCGGTATGACAATTAGCACAGTCATCCAAAAAATAGACCGATATCTTCAAAAAGATAGTATCGGACCTCTTGTTGTGGATGTGCAAAACAAGATGGATTTAGAAGCTATTGTCACACATTACAATTTGCCGCAAAACACTTTTATCTTTGCATCGGATTCTGGTTTATGCAATCCAGACGAGTTTCCGGCCATTGCAAATTTGCTGGACAGGCTATCCAAGGAGAAAAAAAACTTCTTTGTTAGAGAGGTTTCATCTTTCTATATGTTGAAAGGTGAAAAAGAACTGTCGCACATACTACTGGAGCTTCTATCCATGAACATAAATGGTCATGCTGTAATCCTTACCTATCAGTGTGCGGCTTATTTGCACGACATTATTAAGAATGATAAACGCCTTGAAAGCCGAGTTTGTATATTGGACGGATTACAGACCACTCGGCCTAGAATCGTCTTCACGATGAAGGGTATAAGATTCAATGATAATTGCGTAGTTTTTAATGGAATCCATAATCTTGCTAAAGCTGTTGAGTCAGAAACCGCAGAGATCATTTATATACAGACCGACAAAAACAAGAGTAACTACCCTTATGCATTATATGCAATTTCAGAGATGAAACGTCCTTATGAAGTTCTATGTAATGAAGATATAATGACAGCTTCCTTGGCTGAGGACATAGGAACCGAGGACGATTGGATGTATGCACTATCGGAATTCCAGTTTTATCCTTCCTGGGAACAGCTGATTTCCGCGAAAGTTGGAAATGTACATAATCTTGATATTGCCATTTCCAATTACCGTTTGAATAGAGCGAATAAAAGGTGGCTGTGGTTCTACTTTGTAGGTCTAAAACTGTTCGGAGCAGGGACTGATTGGTGTTTGAATACAGCAATCGCTAAAGCAAAGTCTCCGTCTGAACTTATCCGGAATATTTACCGCTCCATACTGGAACTTGAACCAACATCTGATTCGTTTAATGAAGTGTATGAGCGCAGAAAAGCGCTTTTGAATGCAGTCGGAAACCCCGTAGATGAAGTTGTTGATTTCTGCAAAATTGTACTCAGCAAGGAAAGAAACGCGCTGTACTATTTGACGGATAATTCGATTCAAGAAAAAGAACTCATTTTCAAACTACTGGACAAATATGGTCTTGATTTTGACCGGAATGAACTTCTTGCAATTCTTGCACGAGTATATCCTGATTTGCACAGTTATCTCGCACTGTATCGATTCAAAAATAATCTGTTAGATACTTATTTTCAGGAGTATAAATACCAAAAAGTCATTAACAAGATATTACCCGAGTTTTTGGCAGTTGTTGAACAACAAGCCGTTGACAGGGATTATAATATGATACTTCAGCCCCGCAGCTCACTTATTGAAGGTCTTGACCATACGAAAACACAGACCTATTTCACAGATGCTATGGGTGTTGAATATCTTAGTTTTATTATGTCAAGATGTCGTGACCTTCAACTGATGGCGAAGGTCACAGTTTGCAGATGTGAATTGCCGTCAATCACAAGTCGAAACAAAGAGTTCTGGGATGTATTGTCTACAGGCCAATATCCAATCATCACCTTTGATAAGATAGATAAGATAAAGCACCACGGTGAGGAGGGATATGACTACAGTAGAGAGGATAGAAAACTTCCGATACATTTGATTCGCGAACTTGAGTTGATCGATGAATTGCTGAACAAAATCAAGACCTGCTTAACAAGTGGAAGTTACAGTAAGGCTATTTTAATTTCTGACCACGGTGCTAGCAGGTTAGCTGTCATCCATGAAACTGAAAATCTTATTGAGATGAAGGAAAGTGGTAGGCATTCAGGAAGATGTTGTCCCAAGAGTGAAGTGGATGTACGACCTGATAGCGCTATTGATGCGGACGATTTCTGGGCACTAGCAAATTATGACCGTTTCAAAGGCAGTCGCAAAGCGAATGTCGAGGTACATGGCGGTGCTACCTTAGAAGAGGTTACTGTGCCAATTATTGAAATCACTTATCTAAGTACTTCTATTGAAGTTAAGATTATGCCGATTGATGCACCGGCCACATTTAATGGAACACCGGAAATATCAATAAGTTACCGAAGAAAAGCTGCTATTAAGATTTTTGCAACGCAAAAGTTGATGGACGTATGTGTTGAAATTGATGGTCATATTTACGACGCAAAGGAAATAGATGATTATTTCTATGTGGTCGAAGAAATGCCGGAAATTCGTCGTGCAAAGGTATATAGTGTAAATGTGTATGCCTGCGGAAACATGATTGCTTGCAATCTCCCGCTTCGTGTTAAGAAAGAAAGTGGCAGCGAAAAAAGCTTGCTGTGAGGAGGGGCATTTGTGATAGATAAACTGAGGGCCTGTTTTGACGAGATGGTCGTTTATAAGGATCTGAAAAAGAGTAATTTTTTTTCTGCTTTAGGGCTTCCTTCTTTCTTAAGGGACTGGCTTCTAAAGAAATTTTCCGATGATGAAGGCAATCTGGATGTAGACGAACTCACAAATTTTATACGTACCTACCTTCCAAATAAGGAAGAATGGATTAGCATAAAAGACAGAATTATTAACGACAATGAGCGAGTTAAGATACTTACCAAAATATCTGTAGACATCAGCATAAAAACCGGTGAAATCACCTTTTCTTTACCGGATTTTGGATTAACGAATAAAGAAACGATAATTGACAACTCAACATGGGATCAATATCGTGGTGAACTAGTTAGTGGTCAGGACGTTTGGGGGGTAGTAGAGCTCGGATACCGTCCACCGGATGAGACAGCCAAACCGAGAATTCCTGGTAAAATTCGTCTTACTGGGTTTACTAATTTCTGCCCATATACGATTGACCTTGATTACTACAAGGATGTACGCAACGAATTTACTACTTCCGAATGGATAGATGTCCTTTTGGGGGCGATTGACTACAATGCCAATGGATATGAGAACGAGGAGCAGAAACTTGCGATGCTAACTCGTATTCTCCCCTTTGTTGAGAAACGTCTTAATTTAATTGAACTTGCTCCAAAAGGAACTGGCAAGTCATATGTGTTTGGACATATAAGTAAATATGGCCTGTTGACAGATGGTGGTAAGGTAACTCGTGCTAAAATGTTCTATGACACTGCAAGGAAAACACCAGGATTTATTACTGGTCATGACTTTGTTGCAATTGATGAGGTAAAACTTGTTCAGTTCGGAGATGTAAATGAAATGCGATCCATCATGCAGGGATATATGGAATATGGGCAGTTTAATATAGGTGGCTACGAAGGTAAGTCTGACGCTGGTGTTATCTTCCTTGGTAACATTGCGCAAGATAACATGGATGAATATCAAAATATGTTCTCCGAACTCCCTTCCTTGTTTCAGGAAAGTGCCTTGGTAGACCGTATCCACGGCTTCATAAAGGGTTGGGACATTCCAAGAATGAATGATGACTTGAAACTATCGGGTTGGGCACTTAACTCAGAATATTTCTGTACAATTCTACATGAACTTCGTAATGATGTTAGTTATAGGGCCATTGTGGATCAGATTATTGATGTTCCTGATAAAGCAGATACTCGGGATACAGAAGCTGTAAAACGAATAGCAACGGCATATTTGAAGTTATTGTTCCCAAATGTCAGGAGTGTACAGGATATCAACCCAAGACGTTTCCAGCAGTATTGCCTCCGTCCAGCTGTACGTATGCGTAAGATAATAAAGAGGCAGCTCGGCATTCTTGATAAGGAGTTCAAGGGAAAAGATGTTCCCACGTTCTCTTTAAAGGAGATTTTAGATGAGAATTGATTGCGTTATTTGTGGTAAAAAACACCTTGATAAGAATACCATCGGAATTAATAAAAAGCTTTTGGGTGAAAACGTTGAAAATTTCTACTGTTTGGAATGTCTCGCAGAGTTTCTGTGTTGTACTGTACAGGAGCTTTTAGATAAAATCGAGGATTTCAAAGAAGCGGGTTGCAAGCTATTTGAGTGAGGTGGGAATTTGAAGCAATTCATCTATGCTGATAATGCAGCTACAACACAATTGGATATAGATGCTTTTAATGCAATGAAGACTTATCTCCTGAGTGAATACGGAAATGCATCTCAGCCCTATTCCTTTGCAAAAACAGCAAAAAAAGCATTGAAAGAATCAAGAGAGATCATAGCACAATGTATTGGGGCAAATCCCGAGGAGATTTATTTTACATCTGGAGGCACGGAAAGCAATAACTGGGCTATCAAGGGAAGTGCATTCGCTGATTTTGAAAAACGAGCAACTATTACTTCTGTCATTGAGCATCACGCAGTTTTACGTGCGTGTGCAGATATTGAAAGGCTGGGCTATCCAGTCGTATATCTTCCTGTTGATTCAGTGGGTAATGTTCAAGCACAAATGTTATCAGAATCGATTACTTGTAAGACTCGTCTCGTTTCCGTTATGATGGCTAACAACGAAATTGGGACAATCCAGGATATTTCTGCACTGGCTGAAATAGCACATTCACATGGAGCAGTATTCCATACAGATGCTGTTCAAGCTGTCGGTCATATACCGATTGATGTAGGAGCTCTTGGCGTAGACATGCTTTCTGCCTCTGCACACAAGTTTAACGGTCCAAAAGGCATAGGCTTCCTGTACATTCGTAAAGGAACGGAACTTTCCGCATATATAAGCGGTGGTGGACAAGAGTCGAAAATGAGAGCTGGCACTGAGAATATCGCTTCAATTGTTGGTATGGCTATCGCCTTAGATAAGAATATCAAGACTATAGATGAAACCACAAAGCATCTAATTATGTTGGAGAATCAACTGATAAATGCGTTATATGCGAATCATGTAGATTTTATTCGGAATGGAAGCGAGTCTCATATTCCAGGGAATATCAGCTTGTCATTCCCCGGATATGATGGGGAGGCTCTACTACACCGCCTGGATTTATTGGGTATCTTTGTCTCCACGGGTTCTGCGTGTGACAGTAATAATACGCAAATTTCCCATGTGCTAAAGGCAATAGGCCTTGAAGAGAAGTATGCCAAGGGAACCATTAGAATATCACTGGGGAGAAATAACACAGAAGAAGATGTCACGGCCATTGCAACAGCAATAACCAGTATTCTTAAATGAAAGGAATGGACAATGGATCTGTTCGATGAAACAGTTAAGAATAATTAACTCGGAATCCACAAAATATAACACAAGGTTAGGAGCGGTCTGTAGCCACGTTGTCGTTTTTCAATATAATATTACCCTGGCAGGATGTTAACGGTGTCTTCTACTTAAACTTAACTCCCCAGTATTCACCAAGCTCCTACTGTACAACTACTTCTCCTTAGAGTAACAGGATTATTGATGAATTTTCATCCACAATCCTGTAAACAGACATAGTCATAAATCACAGGAAACGAGATGTTTTTTGGGTGTTAGCCCACCTTATGTACCACATTTTACCTATGAAAATGTTGTCGTAAAACGGCACAACCTGTCGGGTCAAAATTCACAGGAAATGAGCGCTTTCTGCACTCGCTGAAGTCACAGGAATTAAGAGCTTTCTGCACTGGCTGAAGTCACAGGAAATGGGAGCATTTTAATCTGCCCTTTCCCCTGCCCTACAGGGCCGGAACATGCTGAAATCACAGGACTTTTTCGCAGGACACACGTGGAATATTCAGGCCTTCTAAGCAATGAAAATTTCAGCCTCAGCCGAGTGGAAAAAGTGGAATGTGAGTGGAATGAAAATAAAAACACCGGAAATTAAGGAGATTTTGGAGCCCAAAACCCTTGATTTTCGGTGTTTTTCATAGTCTGTTAACCTCAAAAAAGAATGGCATTCAAGAGGTCAGCGGTTCGATTCCATGCCGCTTTCAATAAAACCGCCGATTTCTGAAAGACCAAAGCCTGCAACAAGTGCGGCCACGATTGGGAGACAGATAAATGCAACAGGTGGACTGACCCAACTCTTAACCAGGACAATCATCAAAACGATCATCAAGACAAAGCCAATTGCAGCTAACATAAAATTATATCCTTTCTTTATATGTGTATCCCTTTCCCCGTTTAGTATGGGGAAAGGGATACACATATATAGTGGGAACCGGTAAACACTACTGGAATTTTTATGTTGGGAAGTTCAGCTTGGCTGCCGAAATGTGATGCAAACCGGGCTTTTGCTTTGGATTGTGGTACCCGTATAAAGGAACTGTCCAGTTTGCTTGTCCAGCTGAAATTCTGTTATGGTATCTGTAGTTTCGTTGGCCGCAAGAATAGTGCCCCAGGGAGAACCCGTAATAAATCTGGGCTGACCACCACCTGTTTTGACACAATCACAATACTTTAAGAGACCATCTTTTTGAATCTGAAAACTTGTCATACTATCGTGTTTTCGATTGGAAACGACAACATAGCCGCCGTCCGACATCATTATAATCCCACTGGCCCATCCGTCACCGGTATAGGTGTCAGGCAGTGTGGGAAGAATTTGGCGCGGCGTCAAAATACCCTTGTGTGCATCAAACCCATATGCCGTCACAGTGTAATCTTTTTCATTCACTCCATAGCACCAAGCTCCCGTAGGATGAAATACCAAATGTCTGGGCTCTGCAATCTCCCGGGATTTTACTGTACAGGTTTTTTCCAAGGTTCCGTCATCGGAATGAATCCGAAAAACATTTACTTGTCCAAAACCCGCTTTACGCCCTTGGCAAGAAACGATTAAATAGTTTCCATCGGGGTCTTGCGTGACTTGATGGGGATGAGACACACAACCGCTCTCAATTCCAGGAATAGTATATTGATGCGCCAGAGGCAGTAACCTGCCATCTTTTCCTCGTGGAATAACCGCCACTGTTCCTGTCTGAAGATTTGCAACAAACACCCATCGGTTCGTCTTATCCACAGACAAGTGAACCGGGTTAACGCCACCTGTAGACACTGTGTTCAAATAAGACAGCATACCGTTTTCTGCCACGGAGAACGCACTGATCTCACTAAAGTCACCGTGGATAGAGTAGAGATAGTTTCCGGTATGGTCCATACACTGAAACGAAGGATTCGGCAAGTCCTTAACCAGTTGAAGCTCCGTCCACTTGCCGTTCGATACCTGCATGACGCGGATACCTTCCCCCCTGGCATTTCTCTCTTTGGTTGTGCGGCATCCAATATATGCAATATAATTCATATCCCGTCCCGCTCCTTTTCAAATCAACAGAAAAGCTTATAAGCACCCACCAGAGCAAAGACAACGACTACCAGAACACACCCTAGAGATGTGGCAAAGAGTTTAGCAAAAAGTTTAGACTGCTCCTTATCGGTTAAGTCTTTGCTCTGAGTATAAGATGCAAGAATGAGACTACCCCCAGTCGACATCGGACTAATTCCGGCCACGGTGGCACTGCCGACAATCGCCATGATCATTTCCACTGCGGAAACACTCTCACCCACATTAGCCGCTATGGCAGGTGTAGTGGGAATCAATGTAGGAAACACCACACCATTGGCAGAGCTGAACCAGCTCATAACGCCTGCCGTCAAGCCCATGATAGGAGATGCGGTGACTGGATTCATAAGCGAGGCCAGAAGGTCGGCTAGAAGATCAATTCCTCCCAGGTCCTGAGCAACAGCCATAAGTACATTAACGCCGCAAATGAGGATCAGCACACTCCAAGGGACTAGTTTCAGCGAGGCTTTTTCATTTACAATACCCAGAAGCATCAAAATAAGAGAGAGTGTAAAACACACTAGACCCACATCATATTTCAAGCCTACGACTGCGATCACCATTACAACCAGTGCAGCAATACAGATGTACTGATCTCTTGAAAATGCGGGAAGTTTCTCTTCCAAGGACGCCTTTCCTTTTAGCTTATAGCCGCCGAAGACGATGTACACTACCACGGCACAAACAAGATTTGATAAGCTCACGCCAACAAAAACAGGGTAGGCAATCCCGGAGAGTCCGTCAATATTTGCGGTTAAATCCGAGACCAGGATACCGGTGAGGGCAATAGGGGAAGCAGTCCCTCCAACAGCACCTAAGATGGCCATGCCTCCTAAAAGGATGGGAGATGCCTCCATTTGTATAGCAAGGGCAACGGAAAAAACGTTCATCACAGCTTGCACCGAAATAGCACCTGGACCTACGGCAGACATAATATAAGAAACAACGTAAACAATAATAGGGATCAGAAAATGTTTTTTTCCAACCAAACTCACCATTTTTTTGGATAATAGCTCCAAAGTATTATTCTCCTGAAGAAGACTAAAGAAGAACATTGTCCCTAACAAGGTCAAAAACAGTTTGCTGGGGAATCCGGACAAAATCACATTGGTGCTGACCCCTCCTATAAGCCCCAGGATGAGTGCCAGACCAAGGCAGGTAAATCCGACGTTAATATTACGAACAAATCCGATTGCAATGGCAGCAATCAAAAATATCAGTGCAATTGCTGAAAGCATTGTACTACCTCCCTCTATAATCTTTATTTATGTTTAAATATCTCACCTATTCTTAGATTTTCACATACCAAGAGCAAACCTCATGTATAGTATCGGACCAATAAGGTTGAGATTTTGTAAAAAGGGTAACCT
>Ga0209537_1001184_pt1 | contig 30156 bp, 26 predicted proteins | sample BioPla4DNA1_FD_187698 | JGI IMG/M metagenome (GOLD analysis project Ga0209537, IMG submission 187698) | Biogas fermentation microbial communities from Germany - Plant 4 DNA1 (SPAdes) (version 2) | ecosystem: Engineered > Bioreactor > Anaerobic > Digestate | place: Bielefeld, North...
AGATATGTTTAAAAAATCTCTTTATATAATTTCTACAAAAGATTCTGCTGCAGGAATGAGAGATGCTGTTAAGAAAATAGTTCCATTGGCATTGAAATTGGCTAAGGGTGAAGAAATAGGTACACCTGACGAAGAAGGCTATTTACCAAGAGGAATTAGAAAGAATTACTTTACCGATAAAAGAGGTTCTGAAAGAGCAGTTGAGATGCTAATCAAGAAACTTAAAGGTGAAGAATATGTAACTGAATTCCCAATGCCTGACTTTGATAGAGTGCCACCTAATCCAGCAGTTAAGGATATTACTAAGGCTACAATAGCCATAGTAACATCAGGTGGAGCAGTTCCTAAAGGCAATCCAGACCATATAGAATCATCCTCAGCTCAAAAATATGGTAAGTATGATATAGAAGGAATAAATGACTTAACCCCAGAAAATGGAGAAACGGCCCATGGAGGATATGACCCAGTATATGCAAACGAAGACTTAGATAGGGTTATACCGGTAGACGTTTTAAGAGATCTAGAAAGAGAAGGAAAAATTGGAAAACTGCATAGATACTATTATTCTACAGTAGGTAATGGTACAGCAGTAGCCAACGCTAAGAAATTTGGTGAAGCAATCGGTAAAGACTTAAAGGAAGCCGGAGTAGACGCAGTTATTCTAACTTCAACCTGAGGTACCTGTACACGTTGCGGTGCAACAATGGTAAAAGAAATCGAACGTGCTGGTATACCAGTAGTTCACATGTGTACAGTAGTTCCTATCTCTTTAACAGTAGGAGCTAATAGAATAGTACCAACTATTGCTATTCCACATCCCTTAGGAGATCCTAAACTAGATCCTAAGGAGGAAAAAGCCTTAAGAAGAAAATTAGTTGAAAGGGCCTTAGAGGCACTTCAAACAGAAGTAGAAGATCAAACTGTATTTGAAATGAAATAAGAGTTAAGCTTATAAAAGGGTGATTTTCATCACCCTTTTATAAGCAAAATCAACCAACACAAACATAGAATTCTATTTAAAACCCATGTACAAAATAACTGAAAAGTACACAATGAAGGTAAAACTCATTTATTCTTGTTAGTAAACATAAGGACTTATTCCAATTTAATCATAAAAGTTCATAGGGCTTATTTAATTAATTGAGGGCATAATAAGTAATATTTTCTGAAAGTTCGAACTAAAAGTTCTTTCTATAAATATAAAAGTAGATTTATTTACATAAAAAATTTGGAGGTGGACAAATGAATTATTCAGTAGTAAAAGGAACATCTTATGTTTTAGTTCATGCACCAGATATGGTTATCCATAATGGTACAACACAAACAACAGAAAGGACATTACATCCTGATTCTGAATATCTAAAGGCATTACCAAAGCATCTTCGCAGCTATGAAGAAGCTGTAAACTATTTGCCAAACCAAGTTTATATAGGCAATCATAAGCCTGAGGAACTAAGGAAAGTTGAGCAACCTTGGTACGATAAAGGTGCAGAGGATGCTAAAAGGGAAGGTAAATTTGGTGAAATAATGCCACAGGATGAATTTATTGGTTTAATTAAAATAGTAGATGCCTTTGACTTAGTTTTGTTAACAAAGGAATTTACAGAAGAAATTAAAGCTAAATTAGAAGCACATCCATTAATTGGAGAACAACTAATAGCTAGGTTAAAAACTGGAGTAGATTTAGCAGATGTAGAAAAGCAAGTTAAAGAAAATGGTGCAGAGGGACTTTACAACAACAATCAATTAGTTGGTTGCGTTAAGAAGGCCCATGACGTTGACGTTAACTTAAGTTCGCATGTATTGTTAGAAAACCTTGTATCTAAGGCTTCTGGAGTGCTAGCTGCATTACACCTATTAGATAAAAACAACATTAACCCAGAAGATATAGAATATGTAATAGAGTGTTCAGAAGAAGCATGTGGAGATATGAACCAAAGAGGTGGAGGAAACTTTGCTAAAGCTATTGCAGAAATAGCAGGTTTAACTAATGCTACGGGTTCAGACACAAGAGGATTCTGTGCTGCTCCAGCCCATGCCTTAATCTTAGCAGCATCCCTAGTTCAAGCAGGAACTTACAAAAATGTACTAGTAGTAGCTGGAGGTTCTACAGCTAAGTTAGGTATGAATGGTAAAGACCACGTTAAAAAAGGCATGCCTATCTTAGAAGACGTAGTAGGTGGATTTGCTGTATTGGTATCTGAAAACGATGGTGTAAACCCAGTTTTAAGAACTGACCTTGTTGGAAGACATACAGTAGGTACAGGCTCATCACCACAAGCAGTTATTACTTCCCTAGTTACAGCACCACTAGACAGAGGAAACCTAAAGATTACAGATATAGACAAGTACTCAGTAGAAATGCAAAATCCTGATGTAACAAAACCAGCAGGTGCAGGAGATGTTCCATCAGCTAACTATAAGATGATAGCAGCCTTAGGAGTGAAAAGAGGAGAACTAGAAAGAGCTCAAATAAATGAATTCCTAGAAAAGCATGGTATGGAAGGTTGGGCACCAACTCAAGGACACATTCCTTCTGGAATACCATTTGTTGGATTTGCTAGAGATGCTATGTTAGCTGGTGAAATCAATAGGGCTATGATTGTTGGTAAAGGAAGTTTGTTCTTAGGTAGAATGACTAACCTATTTGATGGTACCTCAATAGTCATGGAGAAAAATACTGGTAAAGTAGATGCTGGTAAAGGTGTATCAGAAGAAGAGGTAAGGGCACTCGTAGCAGAAGCTATGAGAGACTTTGCTTCACATCTACTAGGAAATTAGAGGTGATACTATGACTGAAAATATAAAAGGCATGATTGGCAAGGTATTTAATGACATCGCTGATGCATTAGAAACTGGACAATTTGGCGAAAAGGTCAGAGTAGGCATTACAGTAGCTGGTTCAGAATTAGGTATTGACAATATAGTTAAGGGTGCAGAAATGGCCCAAGCTAGGGACAAGGGTATAGAAGTAGTACTAATTGGTCCAAAGGTTGAATCTAATCTCACCCAGTATAATGTTGAAGGGGAAGACGCTCAACATAGAAAAATGGAGGAATTATTAGATAGCGGCGAGATTGATGCCTGTGTGACTATGCACTATAACTTCCCTATTGGTGTATCTACAGTAGGTAGAGTAATAACTCCTGGTAGAGGTAGAGAAATGTTCTTAGCCACTACTACTGGAACATCTTCTCCCCATAGGGTTGAAGCAATGGTTAAAAACGGTATTTATGGTATAATCGCTGCAAAGGCTATGGGAATTGAAAACCCAACTGTAGGTATACTAAATGTTGATGGTGCAAGACAGGTAGAAAGAGCCTTTAAGGAATTAGTAAGCAAAGGTTATGATATTAACTTTACTGAATCAGAAAGAGCAGATGGTGGAACCGTTATGAGAGGTAATGACTTATTAATCGGTACACCAGATGTAATGATAACTGATACTCTTACAGGCAATCTTTTAATGAAGGTATTTTCATCTTATTCTACAGGTGGTAGCTATGAATCTCTAGGCTATGGTTATGGTCCTGGAATAGGAGAAGATTATGAAAGAATCATCCTAATCCTATCTAGAGCTTCTGGCTCACCTGTAGTGGCAAATGCAATAAGCTATGCTGCAAACCTAGTAAGAGGTAACCTGATTAAAGTAGCCAAAGAAGAATTTGAAAAAGCAAACAAAGCTGGACTAAAGGAAATCCTAAAGGGACTTACTAAGGAAGCTAAAAAGTCAGAGGCTAAGGAAGAGGAAACAGTGGAAGCACCTCCTGCAGAAACTGTTACTGGCACCATAAGCGGCATAGATATTATGGAATTAGAAGATGCTGTTCGAGCCCTATGGAAAGCAGGTATTTATGCTGAATCCGGTATGGGATGTACTGGACCTATTGTAATGGTAAATGAAAATAAAGTTAATGATGCATTAAAAGCATTGAAAGCAGCAGGTTATAATGTTGGAGAAGCTGATCCTTGCTAGAATTTAGCTCCAAGGAAACTTGGAGCTATAATTTTCTAGATTTTTTACAAAGACTTTATCTATATTTTAAGTTGTAATTTTAATCCTTTCGGGTTATAATTAAGTCAGATATGAGATTTTAATATGAAGGGGGAAGTAAAAAATGAAGAGATTTCTTAGCATTGCATTAGCTATTACATTAATAGCTGTTAGCTTAGCTGGTTGCAGCGGTGGCTCAAGCACAGGTCATGAAATTATACTTATTACAGACAAAGGTAATATTGACGACAAGTCATTCAACCAAGGTTCTTGGGAAGGTGTAGTTGAATTTGCAAAAAGAGAAGGCATATCACACACTTACATTAAACCTGAAGACGCTTCAAACGATGGATACTTAGCAGCAATAGACCTTGCAGTTCAAGGCGGTGCTAAGGTTGTTGTTACACCAGGATTCCTATTTGAAGTAGCTATTTATGAAGCACAACTAAAATATCCAGATGTTAAATTCATATTATTAGATGGTGCACCACATCCTGCTGATGACTATACACCAGATATTAAAGATAACGTAGCAAGTATAATGTATGCTGAAGAAGAATCTGGATATCTTGCAGGTTATGCAGCAGTAATGGATGGCATGAGAAATATCGGTTTCATGGGTGGTATGGCAGTACCAGCTGTTCAAGCTTTCGGATATGGATATCTTCAAGGTGCTGAAGATGCTGCAAAAGAACTAGGTCTTCCAGATGGTTCAATTAAGGTTATTTATCATTACACTGGAAACTTCGAAGAAAATGACACTAACAAGGCTACTGCAGCTACAATGTACCAAGAAGGTATAGAAGTAATATTTGCTTGTGGAGGTTCAGTTGGTAAATCTGTAATGTCAGCAGCTGCTGAAGCAGGTAAGAAGGTTATAGGCGTTGACGTTGACCAAAGATACGATAGTGAAACTGTAATTACATCAGCAACTAAAGGATTAGCTCCTTCTGTAATAGCAGTTCTTGAATCAATCTACAAGACAAATGACTTTGAAAAATATGCTGGTAAGACTACTTACTTCAACGCTAAGAACGATGGCGTTGGCCTTCCAACTACAGTAATTGGTGACGAAAATGCTGATGCATTTGATAGATTCGAAAACTTCACAATGGAACAATATGAAACAGTATATAACAAGCTAAAGAATGGAGAAATATCAGTAACTCGTTCAATTAATGTAGCTGACCCATCAGGTATTGCAACAGCTCAAGAACTTACATCACAATTAAACTTAAGGAAGGTTGTAGTAACTACTAGATAATAGTAGATTAGAAGCCTATTAGTTTAGGCATAATGTAAGCATGATTAACAAAAATGGGGGAGGCTCAATCTCCCATTTTTTGTTAAAATACTATAATAGAATTGGATGAGGTAAAGTGGAAAAATATATTATTGAAATGATCAACATAACAAAAGTATTTCCTGGTATTGTTGCTAATGATAATATTACTCTCAGACTAAAAAAAGGAGAAATCCATGCCCTTTTAGGTGAAAATGGCGCTGGTAAATCTACCTTAATGAGTGTACTTTTTGGACTTTATCAGCCAGATGGGGGAGAAATAAGGAAGAATGGTCAAGTAGTTAAGATAAATAATCCTAATGATGCTAATGATTTAGGCATTGGGATGGTACATCAGCACTTTAAGCTAGTTGAGATATTTACTGTTTTGGAAAATATTATACTAGGTGTAGAACCTAGTAAAATGGGTTTTATTCAGAAAAAGGAAGCTAGGGAAAAGGTTTTAAAACTTAGTGAAAAATATGGCTTAAAAATAGACCCAGATGCTCGTATTGAAGATATTACTGTAGGAATGCAGCAAAGAGTAGAAATACTAAAAATGCTATACAGGGATAATGAAATCCTAATATTTGATGAGCCTACAGCTGTTTTAACTCCTCAAGAAATTAATGAATTATTGAAGATTATGAGAGGGTTTGCCAATGAAGGTAAATCGATACTTTTCATAACTCACAAGCTAAATGAAATAATGGCTGTGGCAGATAGATGTACTGTTTTAAGAAAAGGTAAACTGATTGGAACTGTAGATGTAAAAGATACAACTAAAGAAGAACTTTCAAGGATGATGGTAGGTAGGGATGTTAGTTTCAAAGTAGATAAAAAAGATGCAGAGCTAGGAGATGTGGTCTTATCGGTTAGAAACCTATCGGTACCATCAAAAATCCACAAGAAAGATGCAGTAAGAAATGTTTCCTTCGACGTAAGACGTGGAGAAATTGTATGTATTGCAGGTATAGACGGTAATGGGCAAACTGAATTGGTTAGCGCTATTACAGGTCTAGAAAAAGCTAGTGGAGGTAGTATTTACCTCAATGGCAATGACATTACTAAAGCTTCCATTAGAAAACGTTCCGTTGAAGGCATTAGCCATATACCAGAAGATAGACATAAGCATGGACTGGTATTGGATTATAAACTTGAAGAAAACTTAGTACTTCAAAGATACTGGCAGCCAGATTTTCAAAATAAGGGTTTTATAAAATTTGATGCTGTTAGGAAGTATGCTAATAAGTTAATTGATAAATTTGATATCAGATCAGGACAAGGACCTATTACTATAACAAGAAGCATGTCAGGAGGAAATCAACAAAAAGCCATTATAGCAAGGGAAATCGATAAAAAACACGATTTACTAGTTGCAGTCCAGCCTACTAGAGGATTAGACATAGGTGCTATTGAATATGTTCATAAGCAATTAGTAGAGGCCAGAGACACAGGTGCAGCAGTACTTTTAGTATCATTGGAATTAGATGAGGTTATGAATGTTTCTGACAGAATTCTTGTAATGTATGAAGGAGAAATTGTTGGAGAATTAGATCCAAAGAAAACAAATGTACAAGAACTAGGACTATATATGTCAGGAGCAAAACGAGATCTGGTAAAGGAGATTAACGATGCAGGATAAGAATGATATAATCAATAAAAAAAGTTTTAGTTTGAAAAATATTAACTTTTCTTCATTTACATCGACGCTATTGGCTATTTTGCTAGGATTAATATTTGGTTTCTTTGTAATGCTCTTTGCTATGCCAGCCAATGCTTTAGCAGGTCTTAGGTTAATTGCCTTTGGCGGTTTTAGCCGTCTAGGTGACGTTCTTTATTATGCAACACCAATTCTTATGACAGGATTGTCTGTTGGCTTTGCCTTTAAGATGGGCCTATTTAACATAGGAGCGTCAGGTCAATATACCATGGGTATGTTTTTTGCCATGTACGCAGGCTTTATGTGGACCTTGCCAAGGGGAGTACATTGGATTGCTGCTATATTGTTTGGCATGGTTGGAGGAATGCTTTGGGGATTTATTCCAGGCTTTTTCAAAGCTATATTAAATGTAAATGAAGTAATAACTTCCATTATGTTTAACTATATAGGTATGTATCTTGTAGATATGTGGATACGTAGCAGTTCAGTAATGTACAATTCCACTATGACAAGGACAAACTATTTGCCACAAAGTGTTCAAATTCCAGCTTTGGGGATTAAAGGGTCCAATGTAAATTTTGGAATTGTGTTGGCTATTTTAATAGGAATATTACTCTACATCGTACTTCAAAAAACCACCTTTGGTTATGAATTGAAGGCAACAGGATATAACAAACATGCTGCTGAATATGCAGGAATGAAAGGAAAAAGAAACATAATATTAACAATGATGATTGCTGGAGCATTATCAGGACTAGGAGGAGCATTTGCTATACTTGCACCTTCAGGTATTCCAGGTAGCAGTATAACATATGAACCTATCAACATCATTGCAGCAAATGGCTTCAATGGTATTGCTGTAGCCCTTTTAGGAAATTCACATCCAATAGGTATAATATTTTCAGCTTTATTTATATCCCACTTACAACGTGGAGGAACCTTATCTAGTCTTGTAGGATACAAACCAGAAATAGTTGACGTTGTTATAGCAATCATTATATACTTCTCAGCCTTTGCAATGATTGTAAATGCTGCTATTGGAAACTTTATTAAAAAGCGAATTAAGAAAACACACACTAATATAATAGAGGACTTAATAGAAGAACAGGATTTAACCGATGCCTCTAACAATAATCAAAAGGAGGCGGAATAATGAGTACATTATATTATTTAATTCAAAATATGCTTCCTGTAGCCACTTCACTACTTCTTGTAGCCCTAGGTGGTATGTTTAGTGAGGTAGGTGGAGTAATAAATATAGCTTTAGAAGGGATAATGCTATTTGGAGCTTATTTTGCAGCCCTTTTTGTATATCTTGTACAGGGTAGTGGGATGAATCCACAAGTTATCTTATTGTTAGGAATGTTAGTTGCTGCTGTTGCTGGATTAATTTATTCATTGCTATTATCCTTTGCAGCAGTTACCATGAAAGCAAATCAAACAATTACTGGAACAGCCTTAAACATGTTAATTCCTGCTGTTGTTTTGCTGTTCTCTAAGATGTTTTTTATGAGTGATGGAGTTACTACAAATATAAACTTCTATATAAGAAAAGTACCAGTTTTAGGGGATATACCAATTATTGGACCATTGTTTTTCCAAAGGACATATTTAACAGTTATGATTGGCTTTGCACTATTGATAATAGCTACTTTGGTCTTTTATAAGACAAGATTTGGTCTGAGACTTCGTGCATGTGGGGAACATCCTCATGCAGCAGACTCAGTTGGTATTAATGTTCACAAAATGAGATACTTAGGTACTTGCATATCAGGTATTTTAGGTGGAATTGGCGGATTCTTCTACTCTGTAGGCATAATGGATGGTAACGTAAATGGTCATACTGGAGTGGCTGGATTTGGTTTCCTAGCCTTAGCAGTTATGATATTTGGTCAATGGAGACCAGGAAAAATATTCTTAGGTGCTTTATTCTTTGCCTTTTTAAGAACCTTAGCATATTCAATTTCTCTGATACCATTTTTATACAATTTAGGAATTGACCAAACCTATTATAAGATGTTACCATATGTAGCAACTATGATAGTGTTAGCCTTTACATCTAAAAAATCTAGAGCACCTAAGGCAGAAGGAATTCCTTACGACAAATCTTTAAGGTAAAATAAAATAAGCCTCATGTTATCAAAATGACAAGATTTAAATCTTGTCATTTTGCTTTATATATAAGTAATAATCTGATATAATATTGATGAGACCATTAATTAGGAAGGTTGAGTTTGATGAGACTTACCTATGATTTAACCCTTGAGCAAACCCAAAAATTAGTTATGACCCCTGAACTTAGGCTAGCTATAGAGTTGCTCCAATTTAATACCTTAGAATTGAAAGAATACATAGCAAAGGAACTAGAAGAAAATCCAATATTAGAAATAACCAGTACTCTTGAAGAATACGAAAATCTAGAAAAATATACAAACAATGAAGTAGACTGGAAGGAATATTTCGAAAATTTTGACGACTATAGCTATAAACATGAATTAGATAGAAATGTAGAAGAATATAATTTTGAATCCTTTATCTCCTATGAACCAACATTAAGAGAATACTTGTTGAATCAGCTAAATCTAATTCCATTGGAAAATAGGGGACATAAAATTGGTGTAAATATTATAGAGAATATAGACAACAATGGGTATCTAATAAGCCCCTTAGAAGAAATTGCAAAATCAACTAATTCCAGCATAGAAGAGGTAGAGATAATCTTAAATATTATTCAAAATTTTGACCCTCCAGGAGTTGGTGCAAGGGATTTGAAAGAATGTTTATTAATTCAAATTAGAGATAGGAAGGATATTAATAAATATATAGTGGAAATAATAGAAAACTTTTTAGAGGATCTGGCTTACAATAGGATTCAAAAAATTGCCAAGGCTTTAAATTTAGAAACCTACAAAGTTCAAGAGGCTTGTGACTTTATAAGGCAGTTAGAACCTAAACCCGGTAGGGCCTTTGGAAATAATGAAGATTTAGGCTATATAATCCCAGATGCAGAAATAAGGCTGGTAGACGGAGAGTTGGAAGTAATCTTAAATGATGTAACTGGTCCAAGACTAGGAATAAACAACTACTATAAATCCTTGTTAAGGGCTGGTAATGATAAGGATACCATAGAATTTTTAAATCAAAAGTTTAACTCTGCAATGTGGATTATAAGAAGCATAGAACAAAGAAGGACTACAATAAAAAAGGTAATAGAATCAATAATAAAATTCCAAAGGGAATTCTTTTTAGAAGGAGAAAAATCACTTAAACCCCTAACATTAAAGGACATTGCCAATGATATAGGGATGCACGAATCAACTATATCTAGAGCAACCAATGGGAAATATGTACAGACTCCAAGGGGCTTGTATGAGTTGAAATTCTTCTTCTCCTCAGGAGTAGAAGGCCATGATGGAGGCATTTCTTCAGTAAGCATTAAAAAAATATTAAAAGAAATAATAGAAGGAGAAGATCCTAAAAAGCCCTATAGCGATAATAAACTGTCTGAGATTTTAGGCCAAAGAGGGATTAAGATCTCTAGGAGAACTGTTGCAAAATATAGGGATGAATTAAATATACCGCCTTCCAATATTAGAAAAAGATATTGACAAAAATTTCTCTTTTCTATTGCATAAAAAATGGTAATAATATATACTAAATATAGTGGAATCAATATTCTAATATTTCTTTGAGGTTCCTGGGACATTATTTCGCATTGCGGGACATATTTTGCCCAGGCCCTAATTGTGTAGGCTGTGAGGTGATGGGTTGGAAATTTTAAGCTTAATAGAATTAATTGCACCAGAGACAATAAATTTATTGGAGACTAGGTACATAATATTAAGAACCATTTTCTACAATCAACCTATAGGTAGAAGGAGTCTTTCAGACATCCTTGGGTTTAAAGAAAGGGCAGTTAGGGACCAGGTAAATTTTTTGAGGAATCAAGGGCTGTTAAAGATAGATATTATGGGTATGTATATTACCGATGAAGGTATCAAAACCCTAGAAAGCCTACATCCAGTTTATAATCATATAAAAGGTATACCTGAACTTGAGGTGAAACTGAAAAAACTATTAAAAATAAAGGAAGTATACATATTGCCTGGGAACTCAAGGGATAGCGGAATGGTTCTTAGGGATATGGGAAAAATAACTTCTAAGATAATAAAAAACACAATCAAAAATGGAGATATAGTAGGGATAACAGGTGGAAGTACCATGGCAGCAGTAGCTGAAGAATTTATTCCTGACAAGAACAAAAGGGACGTAATCTTTATTCCTGCTAGAGGTGGATTAGGCAGAAATGTGGAGACCCAAGCCAATTCCATTGCAGCAACCTTGGCCAAAAAGCTTGGTGCAACTTATAGGCTATTATTTGTACCAGATGGTTTAGAGAAGGAAGCCTTAGAATATATACTAAAAAATGAAGATATAAAAGAATCCTTAAACCTAATAGATAATATGAATGTACTTATTTTTGGCATAGGAAGAGCAGATACCATGGCAGAGAGAAGAAATCTACCTGAAGCAAGGGTTAGAGAATTAATTAAAAATGGCGCAGTGGCAGAGGCCTTTGGCCATTATTTTGACATAAAAGGAAATGAAATTTGGGAGTATAAGACAGTAGGTCTTTCACTAAATAAGTTTAAATCACTAAAAAAAGTTATAGCTGTTGCCGGCGGCGAAGAAAAGGCGGAAGCTATTATATCTATTTCTACATTGAATGAAAATATGATATTAATTACTGATGAATCTGCAGCAAGAAAAATCATTGAAATAGTAGATAATGCTACATAGTAGCTAAAATATAATGAATAGGAGGAATTTATATGTCAATGAAAGTTGGATTAAGTGGATTTGGTAGAATAGGTAGAGATTTTCTAAGAGCTTATGCAGAAAAAGATGTAAAGGATTTTGAATTAGTAGCTATTAATGCATCAGGGAACCTAGAAGACTTAGCTCACCTGTTAAAATATGATACCATGTATGGGAAATTCAAGGGCACCATTGAGGTAGAGGAAGATGGATTTATTTTAAACGGAAAGAAAATCAAGGTAGTTGCCCATAGGGATCCAGCAGAAATACCATGGGTAGATTTAGGAGTAGAATTGGTGGTAGATTCTACAGGAGCCTTTAGAGACAGAGAAGGCCTATCAAAACATATTAATTCTGGAGCAAAGAAAGTTATTGTTACAGCTCCTGCAAAGGGCGAAGACATTACAATTGTAATGGGTGTAAATGAAGATAAATATGATCCTGAAAACCATCACATTATATCAAATGCCTCTTGTACAACTAACTGTTTAGCACCAGTAGCTAAAGTAATTTTAGAAAACTTTGGCATCAAAAAAGGACTAATGACCACAATCCATGCTTATACTAATGACCAACAAATACTAGATAAAAGACACAAGGATTTAAGAAGGGCAAGGGCTGCTGCAGCTAATATAGTTCCAACTACTACTGGAGCAGCTAAGGCAGTTGCATTAGTTCTTCCAGAATTAAAAGGGAAATTAAACGGATTTGCTGTAAGGGTACCTGTACCTACAGTTTCTTTGGTAGATGTTGTATTTGAAGTAGAGAAGGAAACAACAGCTGAAGAAGTAAATAAAGTTTTAAAGGAGGCCAGTGAAGGCAAATTAAAGGGTATCTTAGGTTATTCTGAAGAGCCCCTAGTGTCCTCAGATTATGTAGGCGATCCAAGGTCATCTATTGTAGATGGATTATCAACCATGGTTATAGGTAATATGGTCAAAGTAGTTTCATGGTATGACAATGAATGGGGATATTCTGAAAGGGTCTTAGACCTAGTAAAATTAGTAGCTAATAAATAATTCTAAAAGGAAAGTCGGGCATTTTGCCCGGCTCAAACAGTGTTTGGTGGAGGTGCCATATGTTTAGTAAGAAAACATTGAGGGATTTAGAATTTAAGGGAAAAAAAGTCTTAGTAAGATGTGATTTCAACGTTCCCATAGATGATGAAGGGAATATAACTGATGATACCAGGATAAGATCTTCCTTGCCAACAATAAATTACCTACTTGAACAGGATGCACAAGTCATACTTATGTCCCATTTAGGGAGACCCAAGGGACAACCTAATAAAAAATATAGCCTAGAGCCAGTGGCTAAAAGGTTATCTGAATTACTAAATAAGAAAGTAATCTTTTTGCAAGATGATGAAGTAGTCTCCAGTACAGTGAAAAAAAGAGTAGAGGCAATGGAAGATGGAGATGTGGCCTTGTTGGAGAATACGAGATTTAGGAAAGAAGAAGAAAAAAATGATGAGGGTTTTTCAAAGGAATTGGCATCCCTGGGAGATCTATATGTAAATGATGCCTTTGGAACTTCCCATAGAGCTCATGCTTCCAATGTAGGAGTATCTACTTATTTACCATCAGCTGTAGGTTTTTTAGTTGAGAAAGAAGTTTCTATTATGGGCAAGGCTCTAGAAGACCCTGAAAGGCCATTTATAGCCATCTTAGGAGGAGCCAAGGTATCAGATAAAATCGGTGTAATAGAGAACCTTATGAATATTGTAGATACAATAATCGTAGGGGGAGGCATGGCCTTTACATTTTTAAAAGCTCAGGGCTACGAAATAGGTAAGTCCTTGCTGGAGGAAGATAAAATAGATTTAGCAAAGGAATTAATTGAAAAGGCTAAGGAAAAGAATGTAAAATTGATGCTGCCTGTAGATGTGGTAGTTGCAAAAGAATTTAAAAATGATACCGAATTTAAAACCCTTAGTATAGATAGTATTCCAAAAGACATGATGGGCTTAGATATTGGGGAAGAGACTATTAAATTATTCTCTGAAGAAATCAAAAAAGCTAAGACCATAGTATGGAATGGCCCCATGGGAGTATTTGAAATGGAAAACTTCGCTAAGGGTACATTTTCAATAGCAAAAGCAATGGCAGAATCTGAAGGCATTACTATAGTAGGAGGCGGAGACTCTGCATCAGCAGTTGAAAAATCAGGATATAGTCACAAGATGACCCATATATCTACTGGAGGCGGAGCATCCCTAGAACTGTTAGAAGGCAAGGTATTACCAGGAATAGCAGCCATTTCTGATAAATAATGAGCAGCTTTATCCAATGGACAATTCGCAATGCACAATTAAGATCTATTTACTATTACTTATTCACTATTCACTAAAGCAAGAGCCAAAAACATGACTAAAATAATTGTCAATTGTCACCTGATTGAACAGGAGGTTGAAAATGAGAGTTCCAATAATAGCAGGAAATTGGAAAATGAATAATACTATAAAAGAAGGATTACAATTGGTAGAAGAAATAAAAAACTCTAAGCTAAAGGAAAATGTAGAAGTAGTCCTTTGTGTTCCCTTTGTAAGCCTAGTGGAGGTAAAAAAGGCCTTAGAAAACACAGATATAAAACTAGGAGCCCAAAACATGCATTGGGAAGAAAGTGGTGCTTTTACAGGTGAAATATCACCGCTGATGTTAAAGGAAATAGGAGTAGACTATTGTATAATAGGCCATTCTGAAAGGCGACAATATTTCAATGAATTAGACTTTACAGTAAACAAAAAAGTAAAATCAGCCTTATTACATGGAATCAAACCAATAGTTTGCGTAGGTGAAACCTTAGAACAGAGAGAAAGCAATATAGAAAAAGAAGTAGTAAAATCCCAGCTATTAGCAGCACTTGAAGATGTAGAAAAGAAGGATATAGAAAATATTGTAATAGCCTACGAGCCTATATGGGCTATTGGAACTGGAAAAACTGCATCATCTGATGATGCCAATGATATGATAGGCTATATTAGAGAAGTTATAGGACAAAAATATGGAGATGAAAAAGAAAAAGTAAGAATACAATACGGTGGCAGCGTAAAGCCAAACAACATAAAGGAACTTATGGATAAACCAGAAATCGATGGAGCCTTAGTTGGCGGTGCCAGCTTAAAGGCCAAGGATTTTGTAGATATAATTAATTATTAATTGGAGGACAATATGGTTAAAAGACCTGTAATGTTAATAATACTTGATGGCTTTGGCATAGGAAAAGATTACCCGGGAAATGCAATAAAACTTGCTAAAACACCTAATATAGATAGGTATCTAAGAGAATATCCAAACACTACCTTAGAAGCCAGTGGCCTAGCTGTAGGTTTACCTGAAGGCCAAATGGGCAACTCTGAAGTAGGGCACCTTAATATAGGTGCAGGCAGGATAGTTTATCAAGATTTTACAAGAATATCAAAATCCATCGAAGAAGGAGATTTCTTCAAGAAAGAAGAATTTTTACAAGCCATTGACAATGCAAAGAAACACAATTCAAAAATCCATTTAATGGGTTTAGTATCTAAGGGGGGAGTTCATAGCCATATAAGTCACTTATATGCCCTATTGGAATTGATGAAAAAACATGACTTTTACGATGTCTTCATTCATGTCATCTTGGATGGTAGGGATGTATCCCCAACTGCGGGAATAGAAGATGTAAGGGAGTTAATAGAGAAGATTAAGGAAATTGGCCTTGGCAAGATTGCCACTGTTTCAGGCAGGTATTATGCCATGGATAGGGATAGGAGATGGGACAGGACAAAGCTTGCCTATGATGCCTATACCCTTGGCATGGGCAGGGAAGATAATGATCCAGTCTTAGCAATTGAAAAGTCCTATAAAGAAAATATAACAGATGAATTTATTATACCTACCGTTATCAAGGAGGATAATAAGCCAATTGCAACTGTAGACCATAATGATTCCATTATATTTTTCAATTTCAGACCTGATAGGGCTAGACAAATTACTAGAGCCTTCGTAGATGATGATTTTAACGGGTTTAATAGGGAGAAAAAGGTCAATACTTTCTATGTGACCATGACAGAATACGATAGGACAATAGAAAATGTCTTGGTGGCCTTTAAGGAAGAAATTCCTAAAAATACCTTGGGAAAATATATCAGTGAAAAAGGACTAAAACAGCTTAGAATTGCTGAAACAGAAAAATATGCCCATGTAACCTTTTTCTTTAACGGTGGAATTGAAGAGCCCTTTGAAAACGAAGACAGGGTCCTTATTCCATCGCCAAAGGTGGCAACCTATGATTTAAAACCTGAAATGAGTGCCATAGAAGTTAAAGACGAAGTAATCAACAGATTAAATATGGATAAATATGATCTTATTATATTAAATTTTGCTAATCCAGATATGGTAGGCCATACAGGAGTAGTTTCAGCTACTGTAAAGGCCATAGAAACCTTAGATGCTTGTTTAGGAGAAATTGTTGACCTCTTGATTAAAAAAGGGGGCAAGGCCTTAATTACATCAGACCATGGCAATGCAGAAATGTTAATAGATGAAAGGGATGGCAGCCCTATCACATCACATACAAGCAATAAGGTACCATTAATATTTATTGGAGAAAAGGATGTTAAGCTAAGAGAAGGAATATTAGCAGACCTGGCTCCAACCCTCTTAGACCTTTTAGGACTAGAAAAACCTAAGGAAATGACTGGAAAAAGCTTAATAATCAATTGACAATGGAAAATGAACAATTTAAGAAAGTCTATATCTAGGACTTTTAAACTGACCCAATAGCATTGCTGTAACATTGTCAATTGTTAATTGAAATAAACTGCTAATTCTCAATTGTCCATTGAAAAAAGAAAGGGAGGAGTTTTCATGAGTATAATTGTAGATGTTTACGCAAGAGAGGTCCTTGACTCTAGAGGAAATCCTACAGTAGAAGTGGAAGTGTGGACCGAAAGCGGTGCCTTTGGTAGGGCTCTGGTTCCCTCAGGTGCAAGTACAGGAGCCTTTGAAGCTGTTGAATTAAGAGACGGAAATAAAAGCAGATATTTAGGCAAAGGGGTTATGAAAGCCGTAGAAAATGTCAATACTATTATTGCAGAGGAAATAATTGGATTAAGCGTATTTGACCAAGCTAGTATAGATAGGCTGATGATAGAATTAGACGGTACACCCAATAAAGGGAAACTTGGTGCCAATGCAATCCTTGGAGTGTCTCTAGCAGTTGCAAAGGCAGCAGCAGATGAATTAGGCATGCCATTATACCAATATATAGGAGGAATTAATTCCAAGACCTTACCTGTACCTATGCTAAACATACTAAATGGTGGGAAACATGCAGACAACAATGTAGATATACAGGAATTTATGATAATGCCTGTAGGTGCACTAAACTTTAGAGAAGCCTTGAGAATGGGTACTGAGGTTTTCCATAGCTTAAAATCGGTTTTACAAGCTAAGGGATTAAATACAGCAGTAGGCGATGAAGGTGGCTTTGCACCAAATTTATCTAGCAATGAAGAAGCCCTAAAAACCTTAGTAGAAGCCATAGAAAAGGCCGGATATAAACCAGGTGAAGAGATAGCCCTTGCTCTAGATGTGGCAGCCACAGAATTGTATGATGAAGATAAAAAAGTATATAATCTTGCGGGAGAAGGAAGAAGTCTTACAGTAGAAGAAATGATAGACTTTTATGAAGCCTTAGTGAATAAATATCCAATTATATCAATAGAAGATGGTTTGGCAGAAGACGATTGGGAAGGTTGGAAACTCTTAACTGAAAGATTAGGAAAGAGAATACAATTAGTAGGTGATGATTTATTTGTTACCAATACTGAAAGACTGAAAAAAGGCATAGAATTAGACGTTGCCAATTCTATATTAATAAAATTGAATCAAATAGGTACTTTAACTGAAACCCTAGATACTATTGAAATGGCAAAGATAAATGGCTATACTGCAGTTATATCTCACAGATCTGGAGAAACTGAAGATACGACTATTGCAGATCTTGCAGTAGCTACTAATGCAGGGCAAATAAAAACTGGTGCTCCTTCAAGAACAGATAGGGTGGCAAAATATAATCAATTATTAAGGATAGAAGATAAGCTAGGTGAAGAATCCATATATAAAGGAATTGAATCTTTTTACAACTTGAAAAAATAATTGAAAGGAGCATAAAATCTTTAAATGTAGACTCAGTCTACACTATTGATTTTATGCTCCTTCTATGATAAAATAGTAATGTTTTATGGGACTAGTAAACATCCATTATCTATGCAGGAGGTGTAAACATGACCACGTTTTTTTCCATATTAGTACTTATATCAAGTATATCCCTAATAGTTTCAGTAGTGTTACAGGAAAGCAAAGAAGGCGGATTGGGAACAATATCAGGAGACTCATCAGCTTCCTTATGGGGTAAAACAAGAGGAAAAAGCCGAGAAGATGTACTCAAGAGAATAACAGTTATATCATCTGTTATCTTTTTAATATCTACACTATTTTTAGCAGCTCAATAACGCAAAGGAGGAGAAAAAATGGAATTAGCTTTAATTGGTGCGCCAATAGTAGGTATATTGGCATTATTGTTTGCTTATTACAAGGCAAGCAGTATTAACAAAGTAAGCCCTGGCAACGACAGAATGATAGAAATATCATCCTACATTCAAGAAGGGGCTATGGCCTTTTTAAAGAGGCAATATAGGTCTTTAGCTATTTTTGTAGTTGCTTTATTTATCATCTTAACTATAGCTCCAGGACTTGGAATTAGCACGGCTATATGCTTTGTAATGGGAGCCCTATTTTCCGCTTTTGCTGGTTACTTTGGAATGAGAGTGGCTACTAAGGCCAACGTAAGAACAGCAAATGCTGCTAGGGAATCTGGTATGACAAAGGCTTTAAATGTTGCCTTTTCAGGCGGTTCAGTAATGGGAATGTGTGTAGTAGGCTTAGGAATTTTAGGAATAGGTGTATTATATTTGATTTTTAGAGATGAGACTATTGTTACCGGTTTCAGCCTTGGTGCTTCATCTATTGCTCTATTTGCAAGGGTAGGTGGAGGTATTTATACTAAAGCAGCTGACGTTGGTGCTGACTTAGTAGGTAAAGTTGAAGCTGGAATTCCTGAAGACGACCCTAGAAACCCAGCAGTAATTGCCGATAACGTGGGAGACAATGTAGGAGATGTGGCAGGCATGGGTGCCGATTTATTCGAGTCCTATGTTGGAGCTATTATCTCAGCTATTACCCTAGGAATTATAGCTCATGGAGAAAAAGGATTACAATATGCCCTTGCACTTTCATCAGTTGGAATTATAGCTTCTATAATTGGGGTATATTTTGTAAGGGGCGACAAGGACCCACAAAAGGCGTTAAATAATGGAACTCTAGCAAGTTCATTAATTACTATAGTAGCAGGCTACTTTTTAAGTAAAGTTATATTAGATTCAGTTAAACCATTTATAGCTATCTTATCAGGTTTAGTTGTAGGTCTTCTTATAGCTAAAATCACAGAGTACTATACATCTGGTGATTATAAACCAGTTCAAAGAATTGCTAAGGAATCAGAAACAGGTGCTTCTACCAACATAATCGGTGGTCTGTCAGTTGGTATGATGTCAACTGCTGCTCCATTGGTTATTATATCCATTGGTATCTTAGTAGCTTACTTTTTAGCCGGTGGAGCCTCCAGTCCAGCAGAAGGCTTATACGGTATTGCCTTGGCAGCAGTTGGTATGCTTTCAACAGCAGGCATGACTATAGCAGTAGACGCATATGGCCCAATTGCAGATAATGCTGGTGGTATTGCAGAAATGTGTGACCTACCAGAAGAAGTAAGGGAAATTACAGATAAACTTGATTCAGTAGGAAACACTACAGCTGCCATAGGCAAGGGATTTGCCATAGGTTCAGCAGCTCTTACTGCCTTAGCTTTATTTGCTTCATATACTCAAGCAGTAGGACTAACAGGTATAGATTTAACTTCACCAACAGTTATTGCTGGTACCTTTATAGGTGGTATGTTGCCATTCCTATTTTCAGCAATGACTATGGATGCAGTTGGTAAAGCTGCTTCCTACATGATTGAGGAAGTAAGGAGACAATTCAAAGAAATTCCAGGAATTATGGAAGGAAAAGCCACTCCAGAATATGCTAAGTGTGTAGATATAAGTACAAAAGCTGCTCTTAAAGAGATGATAATCCCAGGCCTCTTAGCAGTAATAGCACCAGTCTTAGTAGGTGTTCTATTAGGTGCAGAAGCCCTTGGAGGATTATTAGCAGGTGCCTTAGTTACAGGAGTACTTATGGCTATTTTCATGTCCAATGCTGGTGGAGCATGGGACAATGCTAAGAAGTATATTGAAGAAGGTAATCATGGTGGAAAAGGCAGTGAAGCTCACAAGGCAGCAGTTACTGGTGATACTGTAGGCGATCCATTTAAGGACACTTCAGGTCCTTCATTAAATATATTAATTAAACTAATGACCATAGTGGCATTGGTATTTGCAGGTCTTTTCGGAAACGGAATACTATTTTAAAAGAATCCCTCATTAGAGGGATTTTTTCTTTGTACTGTCATAATTCTCTCCTATATGATATAATCTTATAGTCAAGGGCATAATTATATATAAGGTAGGGGTAATTATGATTATGGATATTGAGGGATTAAACATAAATTACATAGTAGAAGGCAGTGGGAAGGACGTACTCATCCTTCACGGATGGGGAGCTAATATCAATACCATCTTGCCAATTGTAAATATACTTAAGGATAAATTTAGGGTCCATGCCTTAGATTTACCTGGATTTGGTCAGAGCTCTCAACCAAAAGAACCCATTGATTCCTTTCAATATGCAGAAGTAGTGAAAAAATATATGGAAAATATGGGGATAAACAAGGTTACCTTAATTGGACATTCCTTTGGTGGGAAACTCTCCATTATACTTGGGAGCAAATTTCCTGAATTAATAGAAAAGATAGTTCTTATAAATAGTGCAGGCCTAAGACCTAAAAGAGGGCCTAAATATTACATAAAAGTATATAGCTTTAAAACTCTGCGATTTTTATACAAGAAACTATTCTTTTGGTTAAAGGACGAAGAGGGCTTGGAAAAGTTCTACAAAAAGTTTGGATCAACAGATTATAGGGAAGCCTCGGGGGTTATGAGAAAGATCTTAGTTACTGTTGTAAATGAAAATTTATTTCCCCTTTTAAGTAAAATAAAGGCTCCTACTTTACTTATATGGGGAGATGAAGATACAGCTACCCCTTTATACATGGCCAAAATAATGGAAAAGGAAATAGAAGATTCAGGCTTAGTAGTCTTTGAAGGAGCAGGACATTACTCATACTTAGATGATTATCAAAGGTTTGCAATTATAATAAGGAATTTTTTAGAATATGATAAGCAGTAGTACAATGGACAATGGACAATTTCAGAAAATCTACAGCTAGGATTTTTGAAATTACCCTATAACATGGCTGTAACATTGTTAATTGTCAATTCTCAATTGTCCACTGAAAAGTTGTCAATTGAATAAATGGAGGGATTATTTTGTTTGTCTTGGTTATAATTTTCGCTATTATTGCAATAATTTTAATAGGCCAGAAATCAAAATACTATTTGCATATGGTTCAATTAGAAGGCTATAATTCACTACAATATAAAAAATGGATAAGCAATAATAGGGAGAAGGCTTTTTCTTTAAAGATATATAGGGGGGAAGCAAAAAAGCCCTTAGTGTTTACCAATAGGGCCAAAAGATTATATGGAACTAATTTAGTATTAAATATTATCCTGCTTAGCCTATTTACTTTGAAAACCATAGATTTCATAACCCAACCCTTTGCCTCAACTCTTTTTACTCTAATTACCTTATTGGTGTATGTAATATCAGTTGGCTTATTATATTTTCTTCAATCCTTCTTTATGTTAATATCAAACAATATTATGCTGCCAGTAGAAACTAGAATCAACCTGGGCTTTTACAAACAAGCTCAAGAAAAAATCAAATCTAGGCCTGACTTAACCGTTGTAGGTATTACTGGAAGCTTTGGAAAGACCAGCACAAAGTTTATAGTCGGAACCATCCTAGGAGAAAAATACAAGGTACTGAATACTCCAGAATCCTATAATACTCCCATGGGACTGTCCAAGGTAATTAACAACAACTTGACAGAGGACCATGAAATATTTATTGCAGAATTAGGAGCCAGAAATATAGGAGATATAAAGGAGTTGGGGGAACTAGTAAGGCCCAAAATAGGAGTAATTACATCAATAGGGCCAACCCATTTAGAAACCTTCAAGAATATGGACAATATTATGAAAACCAAGTATGAATTAGTAGAAGAACTGCCAACAGACGGCATAGCCATATTTAATTATGATAATGAATATATAAAAAAATTAGCAGATAAGACCTTTAAAGAGAAAATCCTCTACGGCTTAGAAGAAATAGAATACCTGGACTTATATGCAGAAAACATTGAGGTTTCTGAATTTGGCTCAACCTTTACAATAAAGGATAAAGAAGGGAACTCCATACGGTGTACTACAAAATTACTTGGAAAACACAACATATATAATATCTTGGCAGGCGTAGCCGTAGCAAAAACCATGGGATTGAGTTATGAGGAAATAAAAAGGGGAATAGAAAAAATAGAACCAATTCCCCACAGATTAAATATAATAAACCCAGGTACAGGTATCTTGATCATCGATGATGCCTTTAATTCCAATCCAATAGGAGCAAAGGCAGCCCTAGAAGTTTTGTCCCAATTCAAAGAAGGTAGAAAAATCATAGTAACTCCAGGTATGGTAGAATTAGGGGCAATGGAAGCAGAAGCCAATAGGGAATTTGGAATAAATATAGGGAAGGTCTGTGACTATGTAATTTTAGTAGGAGAAAGGAGAACTAGACCAATATACGAAGGATTAATGGAAGTAAATTATAATGAAGACAATATATTCGTTGTAAACACCTTAGATGAGGCAACTGCATGTATTCAAAAGATTGCAAGACCCAAGGATGTTATTTTGTTTGAAAACGATTTACCTGATAACTATAATGAATAATAAGGAGGTGTAACTTATGAAAAATGTAGCTGTACTGTTTGGTGGGCGAAGTGTTGAACATGAAGTGTCAATAATTACAGGCATGCAAATAATAGAGAATATGGACAGGACAAAATACAATATAATCCCCATATATGTAAACAAAGAAGGAAAATGGCTAACGGGAAATAGCCTAATGGAATTTAAAAACTATAAGGAAAATAATTTTAGTGATGCACAAGAAATAGTTCTGTCTCATAACTTTGGGGACAATAATATTTACCTAAGCCCTAGAGTGGCAGGCTTATTTAAGAAAAAAATCATAGATAAAATTGACATTGCATTTCCTGCTTTTCATGGCATGAACGGAGAAGATGGTACAGTACAAGGAATTTTTGAGTTGATGGATATTCCTTATGTGGGATGCGGAGTACTTGGTTCAGCAGTAGGGATGGATAAAGTACTTATGAAAGATGTCTATAAGGCTAATAATCTCCCAATAGTTGATTATACCTGGTTCTATAGAAGTAAATGGATTGATAACAGGGAGGATGTTATAAAAGAAATAGAAGAAAGACTAAGTTATCCCATTTTTGTAAAACCTGCCAACTTAGGGTCAAGTATTGGGATTACAAAGGCAAAGGATAGGGACGGACTTATTGAAGCCATAGAGATTGCCATTAGGTACGATAGAAAGATAATAGTGGAGAAGGCAGTTGAAGAGCCAAGGGAAATAAACTGTGCAGTTTTGGGATATGATGATGAATTAATTACTTCTTTGTGTGAAGAACCCATTGGATGGAAAGAGATCTTAAGCTTTGAAGACAAATATATTAAATCAAATACTAAGGGAAAGGGAGCCAGTGAAAGAAGAAGAATACCAGCAGAAATAGATGACAATCTTAGAAAAGAGATTGAGGAGTTAGCTAAATTGGCCTTCAAGGTCATAGATGCAAGGGGAGTTTCTAGAATAGATTTTCTAGTAGACAAGAATAATAAGGTCTATATAAATGAGATAAACACCTTGCCTGGTTCCATATCCTTCTATCTTTGGGAAGGAAAGGGATATCCCTTCAGCAAGTTAATTGATGAGTTGATAGATATAGCAATTAAGGTCCATGAGGAGAAAAAGAAAAATTCCTACACCTATGAAGCAAATCTCTTAAGCAGAACCCAATTTGGTGCAAAAATCAAGTAGAGGTAAGTCTTTACCTCTTTTTTGATTTATATATGATTTTGGGATTAATTTCTAAAAAAGGGTAAATACTAAGGAAGAAAAGTATAAAGAAGGGATGAATAGAGATGAGTATAAGGGAAAGAATTGTTGAATTGATGGAAAGTAAAAAATATAGGCCTATGCTAAAAGAAGAATTGGCAGTTTACTTTGATATAGATAAAAAGGATATAAAAAGCTTCTACAAGATATTAGAAAGCCTAGAAAAAGAGGGCTTAATCATAAAAACAAAGAATGAAAAATATGCCTTAATAGATAATGACTATTTAGTAGTTGGAACAATAGAAGGCAACGAAAGAGGCTATGGTTTTTTACTACCTAAGGACAAGACACGAGAAGATATATTTATTCCAGCAGAAAATATGAACGGTGCTATGCATGGTGATAGGGTAGTTGTAAATGTAATTAAGAGAAAAGAACTGGGCAAAAGGGAAGAAGGAGAAGTCATAAGGATCCTCGAAAGGAGCAAAAAGCTAATAGTAGGCACCTTTGAAGATAATAGAAACTTTGGCTTCGTTGTTCCCGATGATCCAAGAATAGGGTACGACATATATATACCTAAGGCCTATACCCTAAGCGCTAAGACAAATCAAAAAGTAGTTGTAGAAATAACCTCATATCCAGAGCCTAGGCGAAATCCAGAAGGAAGAGTAGTGGAAATTTTGGGATATATTGACGAAAAGGGCACCGATATCCTATCTATTATAAGACAGTATGAGTTGCCTGAAGAATTTCCAATTAAGGTACAAGAAGCAGCTAGGGCCATAGAACAAGAGATAGACGAAGAAGAAATAAAAAGAAGGGTGGACCTAAGGCACTTAAACACCTTTACCATAGATGGAATTGATGCTAAAGATATAGACGATGCCGTATCCATCGAAATGATGCCTAATGGAAACTATTATTTAGGGGTTCATATAGCTGATGTGGCCCATTATGTAAAAGAAAGGTCAGTTCTTGACAAAGAGGCCTTAGAAAGGGGTAACTCAGTATATTTAATAGATAGGGTAATACCAATGTTGCCAAAGGAATTATCTAATGGAATATGCTCACTTAATCCAAATGAGGATAGGCTTACCCTGTCTGTATTTATGGAAATAGATAAAAATGGTAAAGTAGTTAATCATAAAATCGTAGAAGGAGTAATAAATAGCAAGCAAAGACTAATATACGATGATGTATCTGATTTCCTGGAAAATGATGATGAAGAAGCAAAAGAAAAATTATCAAAGGTGGCTGATGATCTAAAATTAATGGAAGAACTATGCCATATATTGTATGAAAGAAGAAGGAGAAGGGGCAGCATTGACTTTGAATTTCCAGAGACAAAGATCATCCTAGATGAAAAAGGAATACCTGTGGAAATAAAAAAGGAAGAAAGAAGAATAGCCAATAGGATAATAGAAGAATTTATGTTAGTTTGCAACGAAACCATAGCAGAAGAATTCTTCTGGGCTGAAATACCATTCCTATACAGGGTCCATGATGAGCCATCTGAAGAGAAAATGGAATCCTTTAGTAAGCTAATCCACAATTTCGGATATAAATTAAAGGGGCAAGAAATACATCCAAAGGAGCTACAACGTTTGATAGAAGAAATAAAAGGTACTAAGGAAGAAACCTTGATCAGCACCCTGATGCTCAGGTCCTTAAAGAAAGCCATGTATAGCAGTGAACCAGGGATACATTTTGGATTGGCAGCCAAATACTATAGCCATTTTACAGCACCTATTAGGAGGTATCCTGACCTAGTTATTCATAGAATTATAAAGACATACTTAAAGGGCAAGTTAAACAGCAAATATATTAAGAGCCTTGAAGTAAGATTGCCAGAAATTGCAGACCATACATCTATGACCGAAAGAAGAGCTGAAGAGGCTGAAAGAGAAGTAGAAGATATGAAAAAGGCCCAATATATGACAAGATATATTGGTGAAGAGTTTGAGGGTATAATTTCATCCCTAACCCATTTTGGTATGTTTGTACAATTGGAAAATACAATAGAAGGCCTAGTTCGATTTTCCAGTATGCTAGATGATTACTACTACTTTGATGAGGAAAAATACCACATAATTGGAGAAAGAACAAATAGGATATATAGATTAGGTGATGAAGTTAAGGTTAGGGTAATAGATGCAGATGTAGTAAGGAGAAATATTGATTTTGAACTAGTTTAGTAGATTGACACCATTAGATATATCTGTTAAACTAAATAACAGATAAAATATAGAATGGTGATAAAAATGAAGAAAAATGGCATCAAGACCGTAGCAACAAATAGAAAAGCAAGACATGAATACTTCATAGAAGACACTTATGAAGCAGGTATAGCCCTTACAGGTACAGAAGTAAAATCTATTAGGCAGGGAAGGGTTAATATAAAGGATAGTTATGCTTCCATTGAAAAGGGAGAAGTATTTGTGAATAATATGCACATTAGCCCCTATGAACAAGGAAATATATATAACGTTGACCCATTAAGAAAGAGAAAATTACTATTGCACAAAAGGGAGATAAGAAAGCTTCAATTTGCCACAAGCCAAAAAGGTTATACCTTAGTTCCACTATCAGTCTATTTAAAAAATGGCTTAGTGAAGATTGAGTTGGCAGTGGCAAAGGGTAAAAAACTGTACGATAAAAGAGAAGACATTGCTAAGAGAGAAGCAGAAAGAAGAATATTGCAGCATGCTTCAGGGAAATATAGATAAAATTGGCGACCTTTGGTCGCCAGTTGACATTATACCAAAAATTTGATATAATTAAATGCCAACAAATAAATATGGGGGCGAATTTGGTTTCGACGGGGATATGGAAGCAAGAGTAGCGAGTCGTTGTCGCCAAGCAACGTAAAAAGTGGCAATTAAAAATAAACGCAAACGAAAATTACGCTCTTGCAGCTTAATTAAAGCTGCACGTCCTCCTCGAGTAACCCACGGCTTGAGATAGGGCGCCAAACTAGTGGGGAACCGAGCCTAGCTTTGCTTCGGGCTAGGAACGGAACTTATGAAGCTACTGAAACTTGAACCCTGTCAGTGGGGGTCAAGTGGAGGGAATGTCAAAACACTGACTGCACTCGGAGAAGCTCTTGTGGAAATATTTTCGGACGTGGGTTCGACTCCCACCGCCTCCACCATACATATAAAAAGCCTTGATTAGCTTATATCTAATCAAGGCTTTTTATATTTTCATAAAATCAATATAGAATTGATACTTTTTCTTTATTAACTACCCTCTCCATCAATTATACCGGCTATGTAAGCCTTTTGGGTTTCAAGCATACCTGTCCCCCCTTACCAAAACAGAACATACGATCTTTTCGTAAATATTATATATCTTGTCTTTATGTTTTTCAAATATAATACCATAAGTTGGTAGAAATTACTTAATCTATTTGATAGAATAAAAGAAATTAAAGATATAGTTGATAACTTATATGATGTATATAAGTAGATAAATGCTCATAAAGAAAAGAGGAGATAGTTAATGAAATATATCTTGAACTTATCTCCATCAGAAGATGATATATTGAAAATCCGAAGAAAGCTACAAGAGTATAATTCTGCTTTTTTTGAAATAAAAGATGAGCCTAAATTTATTATTTCGGAAACTGATGAATATGATGAACTGATTGGCGGAATTGTATGCACCGTACTACTATGAACTTTCAAGCAAAACCATTTTATTTAAAACATGGATATAGAGTAGTATATATTCAAAAGGAATATTCCTTAATAAATGAAAAGTATCATATGGAAAAAACATTAATCATAGACAAAGCATAAAGTAGAAAATATGCTTTTTTTATTATAAGAATATAAGCTGCATAATATAAAATAAAATTAAGGAGGGGACAAGATTGGATAGATGGGAATACAAGACTATTAAATTTGAATTGAAGGGATTTGGTGGAGGAGTATTAGAAACAGAAGATTTCGATTATGAGCTTAATAAATTAGGAGAGCAAGGCTGGGAGTTAGTATCCTGCTTTACATCTAATGCATTCGATGGTTACAGTAGAGATGCAATAGCAGTGTTTAAAAGGAGGAAGTAGGAGAGAGAGGGAAATTAAGTTAATTCATATTAACTAATTATTAAGTAGAATAAGACGACATGAGAAGGATGTAAAACAATTGAATCAATGGGGATTTATCAGAGGGGATAGTTATACTTAGGCTTGTGGAACCCTTATGCTTAAACTTGCATTAGAAAAGTGTGTGGAGTAATCTTTTCATGGAGGTATAAAGTGCCAGAGGTATTTAAAATGAAAATATTAGATATTCAACCTTCACAATTGTTTATATCAGAGAAGAAATTGAAAGATGTTCTTAACTGGTTAGATGGTGAAAATATTCAATCCAATGAGCCCGTTCCAGTTAAAGAATTAAACGGTAAAGTAATTTTTACTGATGGTCACACAAGGGCATATGCCCTGTATAAAATGGGAATTGAAGACATCTTATGTTTTTGGGACAATGATAATCTGGATTGGGAGGCATATCAAATCTGTGTTGACTGGTGTATTGAGGAAGGAATCACAAATATTTCTCATTTAGAACAAAAAGTAGTTGACCATAATACTTATGAAGTATTATGGCATGACCGGTGTAGGAAAATGCAAAGGGAATTGGATGAAAAAAGGAGGAAATTACAAAATGAACTGGAATAAAATAGATTTACCTGTTATGCAAATATTATGGTAAGTTAGATCTTGGATTCACGCCTATTTTTAAAGAAACTGTTGAGGTATTTTAAAATTCAGGTTACAAAAAAATTTTAGATTTAGGATGTGGATATGGTAAACATAGTATTTATCTTTCACTATTTGATTTCGATGTAACTTCAATTGATATTAATAATCAAGCAATTGAGTGGTTAGAGAAGTACATTGATACAAACCATATAAGTAATATTAATGTAATAAAAGCAGATATAAATGATTTAACTTTCAAAAATGATTCTTTTGATGGGATTATTTGTTCATCTGTAATTCATCATCAAAGATTAAAAGAAATTAAAAATAGTACTTCAGAAATGTATAGGGTATTGAAACCAAATGGATATATTTTGGTTAATTTTATGTCAATAGAGGATGATTCTTTTGGCTTAGGAAAAGAAATAGAAAAAAATACATTTATAGGTTCAAGGGAAGGAGAAGAGAATATTCCTCACTATTATACCGATATTGATGAATTGAAAGAGTTATTTAAAAGATTTAGGGAAATTGAGATTTTTAAAAATGAATATCGTTTTAGTATCGATTCAATAAATACAATTAAAAGTAGAATGCTTGATGTTATTGGATATAAATAAATTTACCCTTCAGATCCCATCCTTTATAATATGCCACTCTTGTAGAAAAAAATTTATTCATAAATTAATGTAGCTGAGGTGCAAATTATGATAAAAAGAGTTAAGAGTTTAGATGAAGTTATAGATTTTGCATGGGAATTAAGTCAAAATGATTTATATGCCAGTTATCATAGGCTAAGGTCTTTAGAAAAGGTTAAAGAATATATTGAAAGGGCTATAAATTCCAACATTGAAAGAATAATAGCTTCTTATCGTAAGGACAAGCTATGTGGACTTTGTATATACTTTTGGAATTTGGAAGAAAAATATGCACAAACTACAATGTTTTTAATAAAAGAAGACTATGATGAAGTTGCAGATGAACTTATTGCTTATATTGGTAACCACTTACCTGGATATGAACTATTCATAGGCCTGCCTTTTTCTAATGTAAGTGGTAACCAGTATTTCAAGAAGAAAAACTATAAATGTATCGATTCTCAAATAGATACTAGATTGTATAATTTACAGCCGCATATAAACCTTAAACATCATATGGTAGAAGAGATTACTAAGGATAACTTTGAAGAATATGAAAGATTCCATGACAAGTATGCAATTCCTTTAGAAATGTACTACAATAACAAAAACTTAAAAAAAGAAATAGAAATATTTCGTATATATGTATATAAGGAAAATGGGGTAATTCATGCCAGTATTTTCGTTAAGATAACTAAAGATATGACAGAAATATTTGGTTTATTTATTGATGACGAGTATAAAGGTAAGAATATTGAGAGCATTTTAATTGATGAAGCTTTAATGCAATTATATAAAGAGT
>Ga0209537_1001187_pt1 | contig 30125 bp, 28 predicted proteins | sample BioPla4DNA1_FD_187698 | JGI IMG/M metagenome (GOLD analysis project Ga0209537, IMG submission 187698) | Biogas fermentation microbial communities from Germany - Plant 4 DNA1 (SPAdes) (version 2) | ecosystem: Engineered > Bioreactor > Anaerobic > Digestate | place: Bielefeld, North...
GAAAGCAGCCTCCTACAGGCAAACGACAATACAACAGAGCTTTTCACCCAGATGCAAAATTATCTTTAGGTTCAAGTATAAAACCCTTGGCGGTGTACGGTCCATTTATCGAAGCTGGCTATCCTGGTGGAATAATAATTGAGAACATTCCTGCCCCTATTGATGGATGGCTGGACAGCAGTGGAAAATCTATTCACCCCAGAAACTATGGTGGAGGTGGTTATACTGGACCGACTTCCGTCAGAAGAGGTATTTCCAAATCCCTTAACGTGGTGGCAGGTAGGATAGTGTTAGACAGAATAGGTGTGGAATACTCTAGAGAAAAATTAATTGAACTAGGCATAAGTCCAGAGGATGCCCCTGAAACCCCATCAGGATTAGCCCTTGGCACCGACGGGAACAACATGATTGAAGTAGCTGCTGCTTATGCTGCTATAGCTAATAAAGGTGTGTATCAGGAGCCTATATCCTTTACTAAAGTTATTGATAAAAATGGGAATGAAATAATTAATACCAAAGAGGCTCAAGTGAAACGCCAAGTCTTTAAAGAAAGCACTGCTTTTATACTAACAGATTGGATGCAGGACGTTGTTAACGGGGGTACCGCTACAGTAAGAATAAGAAACAAAAACGGCAAAAACATAAATGTCGCAGGTAAAACAGGAACTAACAGTGACTTTAGAGGCGTTTATTTCGCTGGTTTTACTCCTTACTATACTGCAGCTGTATGGTTAGGACATGACGATTTTGGACCGACATTTGTAAATGGAACAACAGGTGGTAAATTTGCTGCTCCACTTTTTAAAAATATTATGGATAGACTTCATGAAGATCTAGAAAACAAAAAGTTTTATGATGCTGTTCCTAATGACGTTGTTCAGTTTACAGTTTGTGGAGTATCAGGCAAAAGACCAAATGGCGAGCTGTGCAGTCATCATGGTTTAATTACAGAATGGTTCCCAAAAGATGCTATACCGGGACCTGATCAAATTTGCGACATGCATGTTGAGATAGAAGCTTGTCCTTATTCTGGCAAAATACCCTCACCATATTGCCCGCAGGAGAACAGGACAAAGGCTGCTGCTATTTTGCTTCCTAAAGATTCTCCTTATCGCAAATTATCAGACGAAGAATTAAATAAATACTTACCAGGCGCGGTCAAGGACTTAGATAAGCTGAGCAATCTTGACTATAGTAATCCCAATGATAGACCTTACTTCTGTCCTCTGCATACCCCAGAATGGTATGAGGGCGAACAACAACGCGAAGTTCTAACTGCACAAGCATCGGCCTTAATAGCGCAGGTAAAAGCCAATATGACAAATCCCAAATATGTACCTAAATTAACGCAGGATAGAATAAATATGTTAAATCAAGCCATAGCTAAACTTGAAGAAGCTCTAGAAAACGGAAAAATAGAGTTGCCGACAAAGCCTGATGATGAACAAGTTATAGAAGAATTACCAATCTTTGATGCAAGTTTAGTACAGGCCGAAATGGATAATCTGACTAAATTAAATAAAGAAATATTTACTGCTATAGAATTGGAGTTGGAAAAAGATAAGCAGCAACCAGAACCAGGAAATCAACCAGGTGAAGAAAACCAAGATCCTTCTAATAACGACGATTAGAATAATCATGGAAAGATTAATAAAAAGAGATGGGATTCTGAAATATCCCATCTCTTTTATTTTTTTGACTTAGGATCAAATAATACAGCAGTTAGATATCCAAATACTATAGCAGCCGCAATTCCTCCTGCTGTCGCCATTATTCCTCCTGAAAAAGCACCTAGTATACCCTTCTCTTTCACACCCTTTATAGCACCTTTAGCTAATGCATAACCAAAGCCCGGCAAGGGAACTGTAGCCCCAGCTCCTCCAAATTCTACGATATGTTCATAAATTCCCAATCCTGTTAACACTACTCCTAATGTAACAAATAAAACAAGAATTCTGGCTGAAGTTAAATTAGTTTTGTCTATAAGTATTTGACCAATAACGCAAATTAATCCACCGGTAATAAAGGCTCTTATATACTCCATGGATCATCCCTTCTTTTCTATTGCAATAGCGTGAGCGATACTAGGTATAGAATCTCCTTGCTGGGAGCTAATGGTACTATGCAAGGCTCCTGTAGAAGCTATTAGAATTCGGTTTAATTCACCATCTTCCATTTTCTTCAGCAAATAACCTGCTAATACTACAGCTGAACATGCACAACCACTTGCTCCTGCATGAACATCCTGTTCTTCGCTATATATTTCACATCCACAATCTATATATCTATCCTCAATATCATAACCTTCCTTTTTGAGTAAATCAATTGTTAACTGACGCCCGTACTTAGCTAGATCTCCAGTAACTATTAAGTCATAATCTTGAGGACCTCGTCCTGTATCTTCAAAATGGGCTTTTAATGTATCAGCAGCTGCCGGAGTCATAGCTGCTCCCATATAATTGGCATCCTTTATTCCAAAATCTATTACTTTACCAGTAGTGGCATGAGTTATGCAAGGGCCTTCCCCACTACTTGAAAGCAAAACTCCTCCTGCTCCGGTTACTGTCCATTGGGCTGTTGGTGGTCTTTGAACTCCCATCTCCAAGGGGAAGCGAAATTGCCTCTCAGCAGTACAAAAATGGCTAGAAGTAATACATAGAACATGGTCAGCATATCCTCCATCTATCATAGCTGCTCCCAAGGAAATGGTTTGTGTCATGGATGAACAAGCACCATATAGTCCATAATAGGGTATACCTAAACTTCTAGCGCCAAATGTAGCAGTAATGATTTGATCCAACAAATCTCCAGCAAAAAGATAATTAATATCTGAAGGCTCCTTCTGAGCCCTTTTTAAGATCATTTGAGCAGTTTCGATGAACATTCTTCTTTCAGCTTTTTCCCAGCTTTTTTCGCCCCATAGATCGTCTTCTAAGATTTTATCAAAATATTCAGCAAGAGGTCCTTCGCCTTCTTTCTTACCTACTATAGACGCTCTAGAAGTGATTTTAGGTGGATTTTTGGTAAAAACTATGGTTTGTCCGCCTATTCTATTCTGTGCCATCTCTTATATCCCCTCATTTAATAAAGAAGTAGTTAATTAATCCTACAATTACTGACGCACTAACTCCATAAACCAATACAGGTCCTGCAATGGAAAACATTTTTGCTCCTATTCCCATTACATAACCTTCCCTTTTGTGTTCCATGGCTGGGGATACTATGGAATTAGAAAATCCGGTTATAGGAACCACAGAACCTGCTCCTGCCCTTTTCCCAATCTTTTCGTATAATCCTAAACCTGTTAATATAGCAGCTATTAATATTAAAGATATAGATGTGGTAGCTGAAGCTTCCTCTGTATTCATATTATAATAATTTTTAGCTATATTGCTTATTACTTGTCCAATTGTACATATTAGACCACCCACCAAGAATGCCATTATGCAATTGGTAATAATATTGGATCTAGGTGTAATGCTGTTTGCATATTTCTGATAGTCTTCATTTATCTTTTTCTGCTTTACATCTAGAGATTCCATAGATCCACCTCCCAAATTTATTTTTTTCAATAAACTCTATTTTATTCTGGAATTATATTATTTATCTTAAGCCTAGAATTCTTTTCTTCTCTATCCTCTGCTAACTTGGTATCTAAATCATGTCTACTTTCTTTTTCTTCTAAATTTTTACCTTCAAAATCTAAAATCGGGATTTGGTGATACTTCTTTTTCATATGTGATTCCCCTTTTTGTTGTTTAATAAAAACCTGGTACTGTCCAGTAAATTATAGATCCAATTATTTTCCCAAATATAAGTGCTATAATCCATAGATAAATCCACCTATTTATCCCTATATTGGTAGAGGTAAAGGGAAGAACATCTAAAGTTTCCGCTAAAGCTGAGGCTACCATCCCAACAAAAACTCCCATAAATAAGCCAACTATTGATAACCATACTGGGTTAGCCTTTATGCTCAATTCAAATATATATATATAAGTTGAAACAAGGCTACCAAGGAGAATGGCAATCTTATATACATAGCCATATCTTTGAGTCTTGCTTAGATCCATAACTCGAACCAATACACCCAAAACTGTAATAAAGGCTGAGATACCAGTGCCTACTATAGCGCCTCCCGATAAACCTAAAGCTATTAGTAAGAACTTATTCATTCTTAATCACTTTTTTCATTACTATTTTCTAAATATGAATTTACATCCTTTTCGTATTTAAACATTTCTATTTCCAAGGGATCTGGATTTTTATTTTTCATAGGAAAAATTCCAAAAAATAAAGCTATGCCTAAACCAATACCTATGGAATAGGGAATATTGATCCAGTAAGGACTAGTGGATTCTCCTGTTATAGCTATAATCAAAGTTTCATGTACCTGGTGCATATTTACATCAGCATGAAAATACATAATAGCAAGTCCTGAACCTACAAAAAGTAGAAAACAGGTAATAGCTAACTTTATAAGATTTATGAAATCAATTTTTTTAGATTCTTCCTTGTTTATAATTATTGACACTTGTTTTTCTCCTACAGATATAACCACTGCTTGTGGCAAAATCTTATTAATTATTTCTATTATCTCAATAACATTAATTGTAGTAGTTATATTGTCTCTGGAGTTATCTATAGGAATAACCAACTTTTTTATCTTCTTCTTTATGTCTACTGGGCAAAGTAAATCCGCTACATCATGCAAAAATACAGTTTGTCCTGATCTTATACTAATATGTTTTTTTAATTGAAGGTATATCTTGTTATCCATAAACTTCTATACGTTAACATCCCCTTTGGTGATGGATAATTGCGGGCTAATATACACATACTTAGCACCTGAATATACTTTGTCCTGCTGTTTGCCATTATTATTTATTAAATTCCAAATAAGCATGGTGCTGCACAGTATAATCACTGTTAAAATAATAAGTCCTATTATGTAATATCTTTTTTTTACATTAATCATAATTCTAGCTCCTCTCTCGTAAATTAAGTAGAGTTTATGTATATTATGTGTATTAACCCTTTATTTTATCCTAAAAAAAACACCCTACTAAGCTAAGGTGTTAAATAAGTTCTCTCATTTTTAGAAGTACTTTTTTTTCAATTCTTGATACTTGTACTTGTGATATACCTAATTCGTCAGCAATATCGCTCTGAGTTTTATCATGAAAGTATCTCATTATTATGATATACCTTTCACGTTCATCTAGCTTTGATAAAACATCTTTAAGGGCAACTCTGTCTACTACCTGTGACATTTGGTTATCTTCTTTTGATACTTTATCAATTAAAAGTATAGGATTATCGTCATCTTCATAAACCACGTCGTATATGGAGGCTGGCATTCTACTAGCCTCTAAAGCATGGACAATATCCTCTGGCTCACTACCGACAGCTTCTGCTATCTCACTAATGGTAGGTTCTCTATTAAGAGTGTTTTTTAGTTGCTCTTTTACAGCCATAGCTCTATTAGCCAATTCTTTTAGTGAACGACTGACCTTGATGATGCCGTCATCCCTTAAAAACCTTTTAATTTCACCCATGATCATAGGAACAGCATAAGTTGAAAATCTAACGTTATATTGTGGATCATAATTACGTATTGCCTTAATAAGCCCAATAGTTCCAATTTGGAACAGGTCATCGTATTCATAGCCCCTATTTAAAAATCTCTTTATAATACTCTTTACCAGGGCAACATTTTTTTCTACTAAAATATCTAGTGCCTGCTGCTCTCCCTGTTGGGCTTTTTCTAATAGCCTCATAGTTTCTTGATGGGAAAGCAAGCCTTTGTCCCTATCCTCTCTTGGAACATGTTCAGTATTCATCTTTTAGCTCCGCTTATCTTTGGAGTTTTTTATATATTTGATCATCTTTACAGTTGTTCCCTGGTTAACTCCTGATACAACTTCCACTTTATCCATGAAGGTTTCCATAACGGTAAATCCCATCCCAGAGCGTTCAAGCTCCGGCTTGGAAGTATATAGGGGCTGGCAAGCCTTTTCAATATCTTCTATACCTTTTCCCTTATCCGAAACCTCAATGACCAATTTACCTGGATATATATAGGCTGACATCTCTACAAAACCTATCCTGTCCTCATAGCCGTGTATAATAGCATTTGTTACCGCCTCTGAAACTGCGGTCTTTATATCCGTTATTTCTTCTAGAGTAGGATCCATCTGAGAAGCAAAGGCCGCAATTATTACTCGGGCAAAAGATTCATTACTTGATTTGCTTAAAAACTTTATATGCATTTCATTAATTTTTTCCATTCTAATATCCCCCCATATCCGTTAAAGCTTGATCCAATTGGTCATAAACTCTTACAATCTTATATATTCCAGACATTTGAAAAATCCTGTCAATGTGAGAGTTAATATTAACAAGTCCCACCTTTCCACCTCGTTTAGATATGATCTTATACCGGCCTATTAATACACCAATTCCCGAACTGTCCATAAAGTTTAATCCTTTTATATCCATAATTATATTTTTAATGGTGGGATCCTCTAATTTCTTATCTATGTATTCTCTTACTTGCTCAGCTGTGTGATGATCCAATTCCCCTTCTAAAGAAACTACCAATATACCTTTCTTCTTTCTACTTGTGATCCGCAAACCAATTACCTCCTCTATACCGCAAAATTACAATATAGCTCTCGTCTCCTATTATATTCTTCGCTAAGCTTTATTTTCCTTCATAGAATAATGGCTATTATTGTTGTTTATCTTACAAATAAAATAAAATCCTCTCGACATGTGTCGAGAGGATTCTTAACGTCCTTTTTAAACCTCTACTTCTTGAATCTCCACCCTAATAGATTGGGTTTTATTCATATCTTCCAGAATCTTGTTTTCATCATCCCATGTTCTATACTTTTTCTTTTCTTCATCGGTAAGTATAACCTCATCCATAAGTTCCCTTCCTGTCATGGGTTTATTGCTGACATAAGTTTGCATAATTGGATTATTATCAACTACTGTTAATATTGCATAAACGTATTTCATGAGCTACTTCAAACCCCTTCTTATATGTAATAAAATCAAAACCGGTATGATACTAATATGATACTAAAAAGTATTATATATTTAAGTTTACAATACTTTCTCTTATATTTCAATATGAACAAATTATTCTTTGATTTCTTGGTTATAGGTTTCCTCTATACTTTCATTTTCATTTTTTTCCACTTCGGAAGTTGTATGTCCTTCAATTCTGCTTTCCTGATCTAAATCCAATCTACTACTTTTTACTGCACTAAGGATTATTTCTTTTGTATCATCTATTATACTTAATTCTTCTGAAATCTCCAAATCTGCAACCCGTATAGAATCTCCTTGTTTCAAACCTCGAACTAATACATTAATATGGGGTGGGATATGCTGAGCAAGACCTTCCACCTCAATGAAATCTTTTTGACGTTGCAAGGCAATACCCCTTTTTTCAACGTCATAAGTTCCTTCTAATTTAATAGGTACCTTTGCTTTTATTTTCTCATTATTATTTATTACCTGTGCATCTACATGTATTATATCCTTAGTAACTGGATCTCTTTGTATCTCCCGTATCCTTACTGGTTTAATTTCATTCTCCATAGCAATTTCAAAGAAGGCATTATGTCCAGCTTCCCTGAGTAATCTATTTAGACTTTTGTTCTCTATCATTATAGGTGTATCCTCATATTCATTACCATAGACAATTCCAGGAATATATCCTTGCCTTCTTAATCTATTGGCTTTCATATTCTGTGTGCGAATATTAGCATTAATAATTCTATTTCTCACCAGCTATACACCTCTTTCATATTTTGCCATTATTATTTCCAGTATTATCTCTTTTTATTAGAGGTGTTGCTGAATTATATAAAAATTCGGTCTAAATAAATACGCAGATGAGAATCAAATATTTGACTTTCATCTGCGTATTCATAGTAATACAAGAGCATTTTTTTATCAAAAAACTAAAATATGATAAGAAATAATTTGAATTGGTTATGAGAAACTCCGTCTTATTATTCTTCTCCTTCTAAACAATTCAGATATTAATATAATTGCTATTAAATCTCTTAATATAGGTCTTCTATTACCAAACTGTTGTGCGTTGATGCTATGATACATAGCCATTCTTCCCTCAGCATACTCTTCTAACTCTGGCATATCTCGTACACACATATCATAGCACTCATCAATCATACTTTCCACCTGTTCTCTAGAAGGATATGGCTTATATGGATTATCCATATAGTCACAAACTCTACGGATATAAGGATATAGTTTGTAATATATATCTGGATACATCATTGGATAAACCATATCATCATCTATATCATAGCCAATACAAGGATAAGCCCAGCAATATCTTCTATGGTATTCTAAAGGGTATCTACACTCGGGCATTGGATACCAGCGAAGATTGTTATAGTCCATCCTCACACCCCCTCATATATATATCAGTATATCTATATAATCATTCTATGAGGGAGGTTATTAATGTGTTCATGCAGCATTTTTTATAATTTGATCTAATTGTTCTTCATCTAAGGTTTCTTCGACCAATAAGCTTTCAGCTATGGTTACCAATACTTTTTTGTTCTTCTCAAGCAAATACTTTACATTGGCATATAAATCATCCAAACACTTCTTTGCTTCGTCTATGAAATTATCCTGTACTTGCTTTATACCATTTTTATAGAGGACATCATAATTTAAAAGCCCTGAACTATCAGTCATTCCAAACCTTCTAACCATGTCTATCAAAACTTCTGTAGCTTTTTCCAAGTCATTAGAAGCACCTGTAGTTATATTATCTTTTCCAAATATTATTTCTTCCGCACAGCGTCCAGCTAGCATGATTTTTATATTGTTTTCCATATCCTTTTTCTTATAATACATACGGTTAGGGGGGATATTCATACTAAATCCGCCTGCACCTTTTGTGCTAGGAATAATGGTTACTTTGGAAACTCTATTCTCCGGAGCTACTAATTTGGTAACAAGAGCATGGCCTGACTCGTGATAGGCTGTAATCATTCTATCTATATGGGATATAGCACTTCTATCCTTTTTCTCATATCCTGCAATAACGGTATAGAAAGCTTTATCTATATCCTGCTGTTGGATCATACCTTTCCCATTTTTAGCAGCAAGAATAGCTGCCTCATTCATTAAATTTTCTAACTGTGCTCCGCTAAAATATACTGTCTGATGAGCTAATTTTTCTAAGTCTACATCCTCATGTATAGGCTTATTCTTGCTATGAAGTTCTAATATTTTTAGTCTAGCTTTAACATCAGGTAAACCAATCTCTATATGACGATCAAATCTACCAGGTCGTAGCAAGGCTTCATCTAGGGTATCTAAGCGGTTTGTAGCTGCTACTACAACAATTCCTTGATTTTCATTGAATCCTGACATCTCCGCTAGCAGGGCATTTAGAGTCTGATCCCTCTCATCATTACCTCCGCCATCTAAACCCCCGTCTCTTTTCTTACCTAGAGCGTCAATTTCATCTATGAAAATTACACATTTTTCTGACTGCCTTGCCCGCTTAAACAACTCTCTAATCCTTGCAGCACCTACTCCAACATAAACTTGAACAAAATCTGAACCAGAAACTGCATAAAATGGAACACCTGCTTCTCCAGCAATAGCCTTTGCTAACAATGTTTTTCCTGTTCCAGGTGGGCCATATAATATTACCCCTCTAGGCATTCTGGCTCCATAATTAGAATATTTTTCTGGATTATTAATAAAATCAATGAGCTCTTTAACACTATGGACAGCTTCTTGATTTCCAGCTATATCTGAAAAACTAACTTTTACTCCTTCTTCAGGCTTTATATTTATACCTACTTTAGACTTCTTGCTCTGAACTTGAGGGGCCTTTTTTGAAACTAAAAAAAACATTACAATTATGCTACCAATCAGTATAAGATAGCTTATTGCCTGATTAAACATCTCTTGGTTTTTCATCTCATCTACAATAACATCGGCTTTTAGAAGTTCCTCTTTAAAACCTTCTTTTCTAGGATTATCCGTTATAAATCGCCTATTATCTTTTAATATTCCTTGTATAGTTTCCTCTTGGTTTAAATAAACCTTTACAACATTGTTTTTCTGCACTTCATGTAAGAACTGATTGTAGGAAATTCTCTCCGGTTCTGGATTTCTATGTTGCCAAAATCCGTATACTAAAAGGAGAAGTATTACTACAGCTGATACAATTATAATTTTATACTTTTGATTCATTATATTTTCTCCTCCTTTCTACATTCCATTTTTCTAACTTATCCTGTTGAACCATATCTCTTTGTAATAACTTGGTTATTACTTTTCTCTAAAACAGTGATGTAGTGAACAGTCAATAGCACATTATGATTGTTAGACTTACTAGCACAACACTTAACTTACGGAATAACTGCTATTGAACAAAGATAGCAAGTCTTTTAGTTTACATAATTTCATTAGTTAATTATACAGTATTTCCTTGGACTTGTCGATGGAATTGTGTGGTAGAGCATTGTTTTATGGTGAGGTTTACAGATATAAATAATGGGAATAATAACTATAAAATGCTAAAGGACTAACAATAAGTTAGGGGGAAAAATATGAACCGGCGTGATCCTATACCAACTCGTACGCAACGGGGAAAAAGAATTAATAACAAACTTAATAAAGGAAAAATAATCAGGATAATTCTAGCAACCCCTCTTATAGGAATAGCAATACTACTAACAATGACTGCTTATATCCTAGGTGTAACAGTAAGTACTTGGAAAGAACTAGATATTAGCAAGCTAGAAAATATCCAAGAGTCTTCGTTTATCTATGATTTAAATGATGAAAAAATAACTAGTATCCATGGCGTAGAAAATCGAATAAAAGTGTCCCTTTCAGAAGTACCTAAACACGTTCAGGATGCTTTTATTGCTACTGAAGATATTCGCTTTTATAAACATCCTGGATTTGATATAAAACGCCTTGCCTCTTCCCTATGGCAAAATATTAAGGCAAGGGCATATGTGCAAGGAGGAGGCACCATAACCCAGCAGGTAGTCCGGAATGCCTTTCTATCTCAAAAAAAGGTTATGAGCAGAAAGATACAAGAAATTTATTTAGCCTATCAATTGGAAAAAAAGTATACTAAGGAACAGATTCTTGAAACCTATCTTAATCTAATATATTTTGGCAAAGGAACCTACGGAGTTGAAGCAGCAGCTAATAGATATTTTGGAAAATCCATAAAGGAAGTTAGTGTGGCTGAAGGTGCTATGTTAGCAGGAATAATAAAGAATCCAGGACGTTATTCTCCCTTAATAGATAAAGAAAGCTCTATGAAAAGAAAGGATCTAGTTATAGATCTTATGGTAAAGAATGGTTATTTGTCACAAGAAGAAGGTGAAGAAGCTAAGAAAGAATCTATTGAGTTAGTTGAAACACCACCAGATGACTTAGTACATAGTTTCTTTATAGACATGGTATTAGAAGAAGCAGCTGATATTTTAAGTGTAAAAGAAGAAACTCTGTTTACTAATGGTTATAAGATATATACAACTCTAGATAAAGGTTTACAGGAATTCTGTGAAAATATTTTTCAAAATACTGACTTTTTCCCCAAAAGCCCCGTGACTAATGAGCCATGTCAAGGAGCTTTAGTCGTACTTGACAGCAAAACAGGAGAAGTACGAGCACTTCTAGGTGGCAGAGCAGATAATAAGCCAGTAAGAAAGGCATTTAATAGAGCCACTCAATCTAGACGGCAGCCTGGTTCTGTTATAAAACCATTGGTAGTATACGCTCCTGCTATTGAAAGTTTTGGCTATAGTCCGGTAACCTTTATAGAAGATGCTCCCTTTACTGTAGATAACTACTCCCCCTCAAATTATGGAGGTAAATATCAAGGTTGGATAACCCTTCGTAAAGCAGTTGCTGCATCTATAAATATACCCGCAGTAAAGGTTCTTCATGATATAGGTATAGACAGTGGTATATCCTTTGCTAAAGGGTTAGGTATACCTTTTGCTGATGAAGATAATAGTCTTTCTGTAGCCCTAGGTGGCTTTCATTACGGAATAAGCCCCATAGAACTTGCCAGAGCCTATACAACCCTGGCTGATGGTGGCAAATATAAGGATTATACTACCATTCGTCGTATTGAGGACCCTAATGGTGTCGTAGTATATGAGTTTCATCCTCAGAAAGTTCAATATATCTCTGAGGAATCAGCCTTTTTAATAAACAACATCTTACAGTCTACCATAGAATGGCAAGGAGGAACCGCCAGAAGGCTACAATCCTTAGAGATGCCCATGGCCGCCAAAACTGGAACTGTACAACTTCCCAACACCAAAGAATTTAAAGGAATTAGTGGTACTAAAGATGCTTGGATAGCGGTTTATAATCCTGAATATGTTTTGACAATATGGCTTGGCTTTGATGAGACCAATTCTAAATATTATCTTCCGTCTAATGCTGTTGGTGGAAGCCATCCAGCTGAGATTGCAAAAGAAGTTATGAAATATATTTATGCTAGCCGTCCTGTACCTGATTTCGAAAAACCTACTAATGTCGTGGAAGTAGAGCTAGATGGCAAGTCACTGAATGAACGACATCTAGTTTTGTTGGCATCTCCCCTTACCCCCAAAGACCAAATAGTACTAGAGTATTTCAAAAGGAATAATGTGCCGCGAGAGCAAACAGATTATTGGGTTATCCCTGATAGCCCAAAAGATTTTGAGGTAATATTATCTGCTAATGGATTGCCTACAATTTCCTTTGTCCCAACTCAATATTTTGCAGTATATAGCATATATAAATCAACGGATAACGGAGAAGCTATACCAATCCATCGCATTGAGGCAGGAAATCAGGGAAAAATCCAATGGACAGATGCTCTGGTAAATCCAGGTGAAACTTACAGCTACTATGCTGTAGCTAGCCACCCAGAAATTACCATAGATGGTGAGCCAGTGCAAAGTCCCCCCACTTCTACCATAACCGTAACTATTCCTAATGAGCCAGAAATTGTATCTGGAGAAAAAGATTTATCTAATCAGGAAATCCAGTCCCAAGAAGATCATATACAGGAAAATCAAGAAGAAGAGGATGATATTCACAAAATATCAATCCAGATCCCCTAAAGCCTTTTCAATATCTTCACGAGTTACTGCACTTAAGGCTGTAAGATTGCAGGTAAGAGCTTTTTCTAATTTTTCTTTGGCTAGCTCTTTATTCCCTTCCTGAGAATAGATAAGCCCTAGATAATATAAAGTAATTGCTTGGTCATCCTTTTCTTCTTCAGCCCTTTTTAAAAATTCCTTGGCCTTATCTATCTCACCCATCTTATAATAGATTTGACCTAGATTGTCTAAGATAACAGGATCCTCATCATCATATTCAAGAGCCTCTAGATTATATTCCAAGGCTCTTTCTAGGTCTCCTTTTTGGATAAGGAGATATCCTAATGTTCCATACACCTTTCCACTAGGATATTTTCTATGAACCTCTTCTAACATTTCAATTGCTATATCAATATCCCCCAACTTCCAATACGCAAGACTTATATTGATTTTAGCCATGTTTTTATATTTTTCTTGAACAGGCAATTCCACTAAAACAGTGCTGAAAAGCTCCTTGGCCTTTTCAAATTGGCCTTCCCTGAGCAATAGTACACCATAGGATAATAAATAATTAGGCTTGTTGCATTCCCGCTGCAAAGATTTTTCATATAACTTTTTAGCTTTTTCATATTCACCCCTGCTATGGCTGTAATACGCTAAAAATCCATATATATTTCCCATTATAGACATTTTGTATCATCCTTTCTCTTTCTAATCAATCTATTTCTTCTATGATATAGATCATCTATATTATAAGCACCATAAACAGACTTTCGATTCGCACCTGTATTCTTTAATAATTTAATTGCTCTATCGGTATAGATTAGGGCTTTGTCATAGTTTTTTTCCTGGTGCTCATAATATTTTGCCATTTCTATCAAAGGAAAAATTTTAAGGCTTTCTTTCCGATCTATAATTGATTCCCATATTTCCACGGCCTGTTTCCATTGTCTACGCCTTTTGTAAACAATAGCTAATCTATTCTGGGCATTCAATGTGACATAGGGATTTTGTCCTGTTTCTATACATTTTAAATAGCAAAAAATTGCTCTTTCATCATCACCCTGATTTTCCCATGACTTTGCTAGACCTAACCATTCATAAGAATTAAGATTCATTTGAGCTGGATTTTGATTTATTTGGGATAACTTTATAAGTAGAGCTACCATTGCTAAAATATCCTTTGTATTATGGTCCAATACCTTTAGCATAGATGCTTCATCTCTATCCTGCAGATATTGATAATAGATATTGGGTATTTCCCGTCCAGGGATATCATCTTTTCGATAATGCCTTAAGATATTGTTTTCTAAAGAAGTTAGGCTGCAGCTATCTAGCATTGAGGACCATATCCTTCTAGATGGATGTAGTAAATCAATATGAAGATTTTTATCTCGTGTAGAATTCATATATAATGTTACCCTATTTAAAATCATCCTGTTTTCTAACAGAGGATAATCGAAGGACTTACCATTAAAGCTTACTAATACCTGCCTGTGACTAATTACTTTTGCAACTTCATGCAACATGCTTAATTCTTCATCAAAGTCTCGCATTATATGTTGCTCTACCACAAAATTATTACCTTCAAAATAACCTAACCCTATAAGAAAAGCGAGAGTGCCAACACCACCAGATAAGCTAGTAGTTTCAGTGTCTAGAAAAACTAGGTCATGGATGCTAAAACTATCCTGAGATGCTTCTAGGCGTGCCCATTTAATCACCACTGAGGGGTTAATATATCTAATTTCTTCTAAGGTAACTATACCATAGGAATAATCTATGGGATATATGCTTTTTTTACAAACATGCTGTCCCCATTGGCTATCTATGACATAACCACCTAAATTACCTCTATTAGACGAAATATCCACCTTATTGTCTATATCATCTGTACTAGTTTTGATATGGTTATTGCTAGTAATAGCTTTTAGCTTATCCCTCAGGTTGGATATCACTTAGTATCCCTCCCAATATCTTAAGGGCTATATCTTTGTTATTTCCTTCCTCTCCTACAGAAGGTCCTATACAAGAAGGACATCCTCCTGTACAGGTACAATTTTCAATTATTTCTCTACATCTTTCAAAAATTTCCCTATAGATTTCATATATCTTATTGCTAAATCCAACCCCACCAGGGTGACTATCATATATGTAGATAGTAGGTTTTCGCGTAAAAGGAGATCGGGAATGATAAACCACATTTATATCTCGGGTATCACACATTAAATATATAGGACAAATATGACCCAAAACATGAGCTATGGCCATTAGGCCATTTTGCAAATCATCTTGGCTAAATTTATCTGTTATAGTTTCAGGTATACAAAACCAACAGGCAGTTGTGTGGATTTCTATCTCAGGAAGATGGACCCTGCCCCATCCCAAGTTTTCGTGGGTGTTGAATTTAATTTTTTTAAACATAGTAACCATAGCGGTAACCATAACTTCGCCATAGGCTTTTGTTAAGCCGTTAGCCTCCTGCTGCTCCTCAAATACATCTAAAACCTTAAGATCCACTGCCAAGTTTGCATCAGTATAGTAATCCACATCTACTCTTCTAACATAGGCTTTCTTTTCCTCAAAATCTAGTTTCTCAACCTGATACTGATTCCCTTCATGAATATATATAGCCTCCTCGTGAAGGAGCATAGGTGCACTGAAGCTGTCAGTTTCGCCAATTACTCTAGGTTCAGGCTTTGAGATGTCGATTATTATAAAATTTTCATCGGATGCACTTCTAAGACTAATGTTGTTAGCGGGGAAATTGTCTGCCATCCAATACCAACGGTTACCTACACGTCTTAATACTTTTTGCTCTTCCAGATAGGTTAATATCTCTTCTAAAGTCTCTACTCCAAATCGCTCTCCATCCTCAAAGGGAAGCTCAAAAGCTGCACATTTTATGTGGCTAAGCAAAATATAAAGATTGTTGGGATTTATTAAGCCGCTTTCTGGGGAACTTTCTAAAAAATACTCAGGGTGCTTGATAATATACTGATCCAAAGGATTACTACTAGCCACCAAAATAGCCATTGAAGTGCTACTACGTCTGCCAGCCCTGCCTGCTTGTTGCCAGGTACTAGCTATACTTCCCGGATACCCGCATATTATAGCAGCTTCTAAAGAACCAATATCTATACCTAATTCTAAGGCATTAGTGCTGATCACTCCCATAATATGGCCGGTTCTAAGGCCTCTTTCTATCTGTCTTCTTTCGGTAGGAAGATAACCTCCCCTGTAACCTCTTATCTCCTTGGAATTGCCTAGCTTATCTTCGACCAGTTTTTTTAAATAGGTAACTAGCACTTCCACCATCAATCGGCTGCGGGCAAATATAATAGACTGTATTCCATTGGTTATCAGTTGACTAGCTATTTTCCTTGTCTCCAACAGAGAACTGCGCCTTATGCCTAATTCCTTATTGACTAATGGCGGGTTATAGAATACTAGATGCTTTTTCCCAGATGGAGCTCCATTCTTATCCACCAGCTCTACTGTCTCCTCAATAATTCTTTGCGCCAACTCCTGAGGATTTGCAATAGTTGCAGAACAACAAATAAATGTAGGATTAGCACCATAAAACCTACATATTCGTTTTAATCTTCTTATAACATTGGCCATATGACTACCAAACACACCTGTATAAATGTGCATTTCGTCTATAACTACATATTTTAAATTTTCGAATAATTTAATCCATTTAGTGTGATGGGGCATAATACCAGAATGAAGCATATCGGGATTGGTAACTACAATATGACCAGCCTGCCTAATAGCTTTTCTAGCATTGACTGGGGTATCTCCATCGTAGGTATAGGTCTTTATATCCTTGCCCATAAGGGTAATCAGCTCGTGTAGTTCGCTAACCTGATCTTGAGAAAGGGCTTTGGTGGGAAAAAGATATAGACTTCTGGTATCAGGGTTGTTATAAATTTCATTTAACACAGGCAAATTATAACATAGGGTTTTTCCTGAAGCAGTAGGAGTGACTATTACTACATTCTTGCCTTGCTTAACAAAATCCAGAGCAAAGGCCTGATGAAGGTATAGTTTTTCTATACCCTTCTGACTTAATGCTTTGATAACATCCTCTTCTAACCAATTAGGAAAAGGCACAAAGTTAGCTTCTTTGGCCTCTATGGTTTTCCAGTATGTTACGTTGTCCATAAATCTACTGTCTTGCTTAAGAAAATCTACCAATTGATCGATATTCATAAGGCACCCCTAAAACAAAGCTTTATAATCCTTATTATATCGATTTTCTATAATAATGTCCATGTATTCCTTTTATCTCTCAAATCTACTTAAAAATGCTTTTGTACGTTCGTTTTGCGGGTTATTGATAACATCGCTTGGAAGTCCCTCTTCAACAATAACCCCATTATCCATAAAGATAATATGATCCGATACATCTCTGGCAAAGCTCATCTCATGGGTAACTATTACCATTGTCATCTTCTCTGCTGCCAGCTCTTTTATTACATTTAAAATCTCTCCTGTCAGTTCAGGATCTAGGGCTGAAGTAGGTTCGTCAAAAAACAATATCTTCGGATTAAGTGCCAATGCCCTTGCTATGGATACCCGTTGTTGCTGTCCTCCTGATAACTGATATGGATAAGCATTTTCCTTATCGGATAATCCTATCTTTTTTAGCAATTCACGCCCTATCTCCATAGCCTCTTCCTTAGGCTTTTTTTGTACAGTAATTAATGCATCGGTTATATTTTTAATAACTGAATAGTGAGGAAAAAGATTAAAATTTTGAAACACTAGTCCAAAATAGCTTTGAATTTTCTTTAGTTGTGCTTTAGATGCATAAATAGCCTTGCCATCTTGATCAGTAATAACAGCATGCTCTCCTAAATAGATGAGTTCACCTGAATCTATAGTCTCCAACAAAGTAGCGCACCTAAGAAGGGTAGACTTTCCTGAGCCAGAAGGACCAATGATACTTACTACCTTTCCTTCTTCTACCTTTAAAGATATGCCTTTTATAACTTCAAGAGCACCAAAGCTTTTCTTTAAATTTTTAATTTCTAATAAGTTCATTACTCTCACCTACCTGTAATAGCTTAATTTTTTCTCTATCCATTCCATTATATAGGCTACGATAAAGTTAAATATATAATAATATATACCTGCAATGATAAAAGCAGTCATATTTGTCTGGGCAGCGGCAATTGCTTTGGCTACGGTAAACATCTCAGAGTAAGAAATAGCAAAAGCCAAAGAAGTATCCTTTATTAGAGTAATGACTTCATTGGTTACGGCTGGAAGTATTCTCCTAATCACTTGTGGTAAGATAATTTTAACAAAGGTTTGAGCTTTGCTATAGCCCAAAACCTTAGCTGCCTCATATTGCCCCATCGGTATTGATTCAATACCACCACGATATATCTCGGCGAAATAAGCTGCATAGTTTATAACAAAACCTATAATTACGGCAAAAAAACGATAACCTTTAGGTAAGGTTATGTTGAAAATATAAAAAGGGCCAAAATAAATTACCATTAATTGTAATATTAATGGTGTACCCCTCATTATGGAAATATATATTCTCATAAAATTCCTTATCAGCCAGTTCTTGGACATACGGCCAAATGCTACAAACAACCCTAAAGGAAGCGAAAAAAGCAATGTTAGCGTAAATATTTTTACTGATTCCATTAGGCCTTCAGTTAATTTCAATATCATTACTGACCATTCCACTTATGATACCACCTCTGCATTATAAATAATATGTATTAAAGGGCTATCACCTGTGGATAGCCCTTTACTCATATTCTATCCTTTTACACTACTATTTTCCTAGTCTAGTATGGTTATATCTTCATCAAACCACTTTTCTGAGATCTTAGCCATAGTACCATCTGCAGCCATTTCTTCCAGGGCTTTTTGGACCTTATCCCTCAACTCTGTGTTTCCTAGCAAAAATCCTACTCCATACTCCTCAGGTGCTAGAACCTCATCTAATACCCTAAAAATTCCGCCTCTTTTTTCATTCTGATATTTTGCTACTACTTCATCCATTGCTACTGCATCCACTGCTCCTGCTTCCAGGTCCATAAGTGCTGCGTTGTAGTTTGGAGCAGTAATATATTCTCCAAAGCTTTCAACTAATTCTGGTTCATCCTCTAAGGCCTTTTCTGCACTGGACTCTACCTGAACAACTACTGATTTACCTGCCAAATCATCTAAAGTTTTTATATCAGAATCAGCCCTAACTACAAATACTTGATTGTTCTTCAAATAAGGCTCAGTCCAGGTATACTTATCTTCTCTACCGTTTATGGTAAATCCATTCCAGATACAATCGATATTCCCAGACTCTAATTCAGCATCCTTTGAATCCCAAGCTATTGGCTGTAATTTTAGTTCCATATCAAGTCGCTTGGCTACCTCTGCTGCTAACTCTAAGTCAAACCCTGTAAACTCTCCATCATCCCCCACAAAACCCATAGGCGGAAAGTCTTGGTCAAATCCTACTGTAAATGTTTTGGATTCTTTGTTTGTAGCCGAAGAACATCCTATGACACTTATTACTAGTACTGCTATTAGTATAAACATTACTATTTTCTTATTCATATTTATATCCTCCATTCTTTATTTAAAAAACTTTATTCGTCTTTATTTACACATCGATATATTATCACTTTACTATGCTAAAGTCAAGATTAAATTAAAAAGACTTAGATAATTTTCTAAGCCTTTTTGTATTTACTACTCTAGTGATAAGTTTAAGAAGCTGCTGTACGGGTAAACTGACTATAGTACATAGAGGCATAGAAACCACCTTTATCAAGAAGCTCCTTATGCTTACCTGACTCTACAATATCTCCGTCCTTCATAACAAGAATTAGGTCTGCATCTTTAATAGTTGATAACCTATGGGCTATTATAAAAGCTGTTTTTCCCCTCATAAGGTTATCCATAGCTTTTTTTATGAGTATTTCAGTCCTAGTGTCAACAGAAGATGTCGCTTCATCTAGTATAAGTATCTTTGGATTTGACAATATAGCTCTAGCTATTGTAATTAGCTGTTTCTGACCTTGAGATATATTGCTGGCTTCTTCATTAATGATGAAATTATATCCGTCAGGTAGGGTGCTTATAAACCAATGAGCATGAGCAGCCTTTGCGGCTTCTATAACTTCCTCATCTGTTGCATCTGGTCTACCATACCTTATATTCTCCATAATGCTACCAGAGAATAGCCAAGTATCCTGAAGCACCATACCAAACATATCTCGCAAATCTTTTCTAGTAAAATCTACTACATCATGACTATCGACTAATATCCTGCCACCGTTTAAGTCGTAAAATCGCATCAAAAGTTTGACAATGGTAGTCTTTCCGGCACCTGTAGGCCCAACTATAGCTACCTTTTGTCCTGGTTTTATATCTGCTGAAAAGTTCTTTATTATTATATTATCTTCCTTATAACCAAATCTGACATTTTCAAAGGTGACTCGGCCCTGAATATTATTCAGCTTTACAGGTGAAGATGTATCTTCTATTTCTTCTTTCTCATCTAAAAATTCAAATACCCTTTCAGCTGCGGCTATGGTTGATTGAAGTATATTACTTATCTGAGCTACTTGAGTAACAGGTTGAGTGAAGCTTCTAATATACTGAATAAATGCCAGTATATCCCCTACTTCTATAACTTTCCTTACTGCTAGCCATCCTCCCAATATGGAAACAGCCACGTATCCTAAATTTCCTATAAAGACCATTATAGGCATCATCATACCCGATAAAAATTGAGATTTCCAGGCTGAATCATAGAGTTCATTATTGATTTTCGTAAACTCCTTAATAACAGCATCCTCTGCGTTGAAAGCCTTCATGATGTTATGTCCGCCGTATACTTCCTCAATATGTCCATTGACATCCCCAAGGGATTTCTGGTGGGCAACAAAATATACTTGAGATCTTTTTACTACAGACATAACCAATATCATTGAAATAGGTAGTATCAGTAGAGCAGCAATAGTCATCTGCCAGCTTATAGAAAACATCATTATTAGAACACCAATAAAAGTTGTAAGAGAAGTAATTATTTGACTAGTGCTTTGGCTAAGAGATTGACTAATAGTATCCACATCATTTGTAACTCTGGATAAGACATCTCCGTGACTCACAGTATCGAAATATTTTAGTGGGAGTCTATTTATTTTAAGAGAAATTTCCCTTCGCAAATTATATGATATTTTTTGAGCTACGCCAGCGATCACAAAGCCTTGTATTAGGGAAAATAAAGTAGACAACAAATATATTACTATGAGAATCAGAATAATATTGCCTATGTAGCCAAAGTCTATGCCACCCCCAGGTACACCAGAAACCTTTTCTACCAATCCTTCAAATATCCCAGTTGTGGCCTTACCTAATATCCTTGGGCCTATTATAACAAAGATTGTACTACCAATAGCTAGTATTATTACTAAAGCTAATTGCAAATAATAAGGTTTTAAGTAATTGAGTAGCTTGATAAAAGTGCCTCTAAAGTTTTTAGGCTTATCAAATCCTCTTCCCATAGGTCCAGCAGGACCATGGCCTATTCTTGCTCCTCTCTTGTTCATTTCTTTAGTCTTTTCCTTACTCATATGGCAAGTTCCTCCTCCGATAGCTGTGACAGCGCAATCTGTTTGTAAACATCACAGTCCTTTAAAAGCTCTTGATGGGTTCCCATACCAACAACTCTGCCTTCATCAAGCACTATAATATTTTCAGAATTCATAATGGTACTAATCCTTTGAGCTACTATCAACACTGTCTTATCCATTATCTCATTAGATAAAGCTTTTCTTAAAGCTGCGTCAGTTCTAAAATCCAGAGCAGAAAAGCTATCGTCGAATATAAATATCTGAGGTTTTTTGGTCAATGCTCTTGCTATAGACAATCTTTGCTTTTGCCCACCGGATACATTAGTCCCTCCTTGAGATATTTCAGATTGAATCCCTTTATCCTTTTCATCAACAAATTCTTTGGCCTGGGCTATTTCTATAGCTTTCTGCACCTCTTGATCTGTAGCATCAGCATTCTTACCGTATTTTAAGTTGCTCTCAATAGTTCCGGAAAATAAGACGCTTTTTTGGGGGACATAGCCTATTTTTTCCCTTAGATGGTGTAGCTTCATATCCCTTATATCAACACCATTTATTAGAATTTGACCTTCTTTTACATCATAAAATCTTGGTATAAGATTTATCAGAGTTGATTTTCCGCTGCCAGTACCTCCTATGAAAGCAGTGGTTTCTCCTGGTTTGGCAATGAACGATATATCCTTTAGAACATATTCTTTAGCACCAGGGTATTTAAAGCTTACATTTTTAAATTCTATAGTGCATTTAGAATCACTTATTTGGGGAGCTATTATTTCCGGATCCTTTATGGCTATCTCCCTATCTATAACCTCTGCTATTCTCTGGGCTGACACCGAAGCTCTAGGAAGCATTATAGAAACCATAGATATCATTAGGAAAGACATAATTATCTGTATAGCATATTGCATAAAAGCCATCATATCTCCAACCTGTATAGTTCCATCCTCAATTTGATGGGCACCCACCCAAACAATAAGGAGAGAAATACCATTCATAATAAGCATCATTGTAGGCCACATAAATGTCATTAATCTAGCAACAAAAAGATTGGTTTTGGTTAAATCTTTGTTGGCTTTATCAAATTTGCTTTCTTCTAATTTCTGAGTATTAAAAGCTCTTATAACCATCAAGCCGTTAAGGGCTTCTCTCATTACTAGGTTTACTCTGTCTATAAGCTTTTGCATTTTCTTAAATTTTGGGGTAGCAATAGAAAACAGAAGAGTAACCAATGATAAAACAGCTATTACACCTACAGCTATTATCCAGGCCATAGATGTGTCTGTATTAAGAGCCCTTATAACTCCACCTATACCTAAAATAGGAGCATAGAATACCATTCTTAACAGCATTATAAAAAACATCTGTATATGCTGAATATCATTTGTGCTTCTAGTTATTAAAGAGGCGGTTGAAAAATCGTCAAATTCAACGTTGGAAAAAGATATAACTTTTTTAAAAACCTTTTCTCTTAGATTTTTCCCCAAGGAAGATGAAACCCTAGCAGATAGGAAACCAACAGCTATGGATGCTCCCATACTTAAAATAGCAATTAACAGCATTATAACGCCAACATACATAACATAACGAAATTGGTTTTGTCGGATATTCACACCTATAGCTTCGTATTCAGCTCTTATAAAGTTTATGGCGGATTGGATTATAATGGACTCGGGCATTATGTTAAATTGCTCATCTATCCTAGCCATTATTTCTTTTAACTGTTCCTCAGGCAGAGTTTTTAACATTTTAAAGGGATCTATACCTTCAGGCAAATTACCTTTATGTACATTGCTAATAAAGGGAAAAGCATTTTGTTCTGCTCCTTGTTCTATGCCCCATACAACTATTATAGCCTTTGCTAATATACTATTTAATTCTTCTATATTTTTCTCCGATGATATATCCAAAACATACAGGCTTTCCGTTTCCAGAATGGGATATTTTTTTAAATATTTCTTGAATTCTTTCTCATCAATATCTTCTTTTCGTACAAGTCTATAACTATTTTCTACCAAAATCCTTTCATCTTCATTTAATAGTTCTTTAATCCTATCTAGTTTTTCGGCCCTAATAACTTCTGGAACGGCATTTTCAATACCATTTTGTTGTATGCCAACATTAACTATATTGGACATATAGTCAGGAAGCGCCAGCTCCGTCATAGCCTGTACAAAAAGTAAAACTATAATTATCAATATTGTAATAATAAACGGCTTAATTTCTTTTATTATCCGAAACATTATTTGCCTCCCTATATGCTAGATTTACTATCCCGGTTGGATCTCACTTTAACCATCAAAGCCTCAAAAACCTTTACTACTGATCCAGTTAGCTATATCACGAACCATATTAGTTCTTTCCCCGACTACATCCGCACTCAGTAATACTTGGGCCATTTTTTTTGAATTGAATATACAGCCTTCTAAGATCCCTGGAATCATTTCTATAAAAGCTTCATCCATGGCATCAGAATATACAAATGCTTTTACTATTCTTCCCTGTTCAAGTCTAAGGCACAACTGTATGCCCCCCCAGGAAAAACGAGTATCAAATTCAATATCAAATTTTGGAGATTCTCCAAATCTCCATTCCCAAGATTTATACTTATTGTGTAACTCATTGAGCACAGCTTGATCAATTCCCTCTTCTCCATACCTAATATCAGAAGTCTCTCCATACACTTCCTTGAAAGATTGTATTAAAGTATCTATCATGATTGGTACATCTATATTAGGATTATATTCCGTAAGATTTACTACCCGTGACCTTACAGATTCTATGCCCTTTGATCGTATTTTTTCTTTTGGTACCTGTAAATACCTGGTCATCTTCTCCATATCAGCTGATATTAGGATGGTCCCATGATGTAGAGCTGATTTTTTTCTAAAACAAAAAGCGTTTCCCGAAAACTTTCTACCCTCAACAGTCAGGTCATTTCTTCCACTAAATACAGCTTTAATTCCTAATTTCTCTACTGCCTTTAGAATAACTTCTAACTGTTTATGAACATCATAAAACTGTCTATCCACTAAAAATGAGAAATTTAAATTCCCAGTATCATGAAATACCGCTCCACCACCAGAGCTTCTTCTAGCTAATTTACCCCCCTCTTGCTCCAAAAGTTCGGTTCTACATTCTTTCCAGGCATTTTGGTTTTTGCCAATTACCACGGTATTCTGGTTCTGCCATAGATAGAGAATACACTCATTCTGTTTTACATTATCCAACAAATACTCTTCCATGGCCAAATTACGCCATGGATCTAGATTGCTTGTTAGTACTATTCTAGTATTCATAAAACTGGGCACATAGTCTAGGAATTGATCCAAGACAAAATTGCCCATCCCCCTTCCTATATATTTTATTCCTTAAAATCATATCTAAATTATAGGTTCTTTAATCCTTCTAGAAACATGAATTTGTTATCATATATCCTATTATATTGAGCTAGATATTTCAACTAAATAATAGCAAAAAAAATGCGTCCTAATGACGCACTTTTCTAGTATTAATCTTTGATTTTTGCAAGTTCCATAATCTCTTCTAAAATTTTTTGTCTCTTTACATTTACTTTTTCAAAATCCATAGCATCAATGTAATATTTCTCCACTTGACCATGGATAACCTTGGCTCTGGAAATTAAATCAATAGCTCTATTTATTAGGTGATAAAACCTTTTTTTTGCTTCTTCAATATCATCAGAAAACTCGTAAATGGTTCTATAGTCTAGATAGTCATCAAAATTTACATAGGCTTTTATTTGTTTATAGTCAAAAAAAGAATTATCTTTGCTCAAAACTTGATTTATGTTAACCACAACACTTTTTAATGAGGGTATAATAACCATATCTAGCTCATCCACATCAATAGGACAATGATACTGCTCAGTTGATATTCCAAATTCCTGAGCTTGTTGAGCTATCCTGCCAATGGCCTTCTGTACGCCTGAGCCTGGCATCCCAGAAAAAGCATATACCTTATACGTAGGCTCAATAAGGCTTTGGGTGTAATTATAGATTCCTTTTCCGCTAATTGCTGATGCAAAGAAATGGGAATGTTTTGCATTATAGTTTACCTCAGTTACGTTTTTAAAAAGATCATCAATGACCTGCTTAAGGGCAATATTGTACTCTTCTTCATTAAAATCATCTTGGGCATAGGATCGCCATTCATGGTAAACAACACCAGCTTCTTTTAGATGACTAAAGGCTATCCTAAACAGTTTGCTAGCCTTTTTATTTAACTTCAAGATCTCTTCCTTGTGTTTCAACAGTTTTGACTTATCCCAATACTCTCCTAACCAAATTATATCATCAGTTATACCAGGATTTCTTGGTTCAATGGCATGAGGTGAGGTACCGTCAAGTAGTGCCACTCCGATTTCTGGTATAAATATAGCATCTAAAGAATCAGGATCAGTTGCACAGCGATACTCCTCTACTGTAAAGCCATGTTTCAACATATGTTGGCTTATACCTGACATAAACGTAGATTTACCCGCACCTGGTCCTCCTTTAATTATATAGCGTCTAGTATAATTATCGCCTGTAATGTAATCAAAAAACGAATAAAATCCCCTTGCTGTATTTCCACCTGGAAATACCTTTCTTATTTTACAATCCTTGCTCATATGTATCCATCCCTTTCCAAATGGTTATTCCTACTGTTCATAATATGCAGAACCAGGAATTTTGGAAGGTTATTTAGCCGTTAAGAAACGAAGCTACCATCATAGCTAATCCGGTTACCTGATAAATAAGTAGAGTGTTAGCGTTGGCCTTAATTAATTTAGGTATATTATTATATTCCTTTTGAGCAATTTTAACGGATTTAACTGCTAGGGGGATGCTGATCCATCCCAAGAGCCAAAATGGATTTCTATATATTACGGATACCAGAATCAAAGAGACATATGCCAATATAAATAATGTAATATATATCTTAATCCCTTTTTCTTTGCCTAATCTTACTACCCAATTCTTTTTATTACCCTGCTTATCAGCTTCGTAATCAGGATATTGGTTAATCCATAAAACGTTTGCGATTAGAAATCCTATTGGCATCCCTACAATCATCGCTCTATAATCTAATTCTTGGGCCATAACCATATACATCCCAAGAGTAACTAAGGGACCAAATGTAAAACCAACTGCAAACTCTCCTAAGCCAGAGTAAGCAAATTTAAATGGGGGAACACTATAAAAAATGGAAATAAGCACTCCCAATAGACCTACCCATAAAATTCTAGGTTCTCTAAACAAAACTATTATTAGGCCAATTCCACAGGCTATCAAAAAGGTAACTATAGATATGTACAAGACTTCATTAAGTGAAAGCTTTCCCTGAACAATAGTCTTTTTTCCACCGCTAAAAGGGGTTCTATTTTCAGGTGCTATATTTCTATCCACGCCTGTTTTATAGTCAACATACTCATTACTAGAATTCTTTCCAGTTTCAATTAGATAGATACCCACTAATGATAATAGAAACCAGGGAAGACTAAATCTCCCCCTGGTTCCATAGGACAGTGCCGCTCCAACTAGCATAGGTACTGTTGATGCTACCCAACATCTTGGATCAGCAACCTGCCAAAATCCCTTCCATAATCTCTTTACATCTAATTTATTCATAATTTCTAATTTGTTCATGATCAACACTCCCGTTTTTAGTAGCTTACTATTTTGCAGCTCTCATGGAATTTAATACTGCTATAAGGGCAACTCCCACATCTGCAAAGACTGCTTCCCACATTGTAGCTACGCCAACAGCTCCCATCAGCAGAACAAGCCCTTTAACTGCCAAAGCTAGCCCAATGTTTTGCCATACTATCCTCTTTGTCTTTCTCGATATTTCTATGGCTTTGATCAATTTATAAGGTTCATCTGTCATTAGCACTATATCAGCAGCTTCAATGGCTGCATCAGAACCTAATCCGCCCATGGCTATGCCAATATCTGCTCTAGCCAATACAGGAGCATCATTTATTCCATCTCCAACAAAGACCAGTTTGCCTTTGACGCCTTTTTGCTTTTCCAGTCTTACCAGTTTTTCTACTTTATGCTGTGGTAAAAGCTGAGTATACACTACATCCAAGCCTAACTGCTGGGCTACTTTTTCTCCAACCTCTTTAGTATCGCCAGTAAGCATAGCTATAGTTCGAACTCCCAGAGCTTTTAAGCCATTAATAGCTTTTTTAGAGTCATCCTTTATCTTATCTGATACTATAATATGACCTGCATATTTACCATCTATTGCAATATATACCACTGTCCCAGTAGTATCAACCTTTTGGCAATCTATATTATTTTGCTTCATCAAAGCTAAGTTACCTGCCAAAATCCCATGCTCATCAGTATCCACAGCTATCCCGTAACCAGGTATCTCTTTATAACTCTTAATTTGATCCTTATTAATATGATTACCGTATGCCTTTATTATTGATACAGCGATGGGGTGGGTTGATTGGCTCTCTACTATAGCAGCATAGTACAATAATTCTTCTTTAGCTAGACCTGGTGTAGGATTAATTTCAGTTACATCAAATACACCCTTGGTCAACGTACCGGTTTTATCAAAGACCACAGTATCTATCTCTGTCATGGCTTCCAGATAATTGCCGCCCTTGACTAGTATCCCATGCCTAGATGCCCCTCCAATTCCACCGAAAAAGCCAAGGGGAATGGATATAACTAAGGCACATGGACAGGATACTACCAAGAACACCAAAGCCCTATATATCCACTGAGAAAAACTTTGATCTGCTAATACCAGTGGAGGTACTACGGCTATAAGCAAAGCAGAAAATACTACTATAGGAGTATAATACCTTGCAAAACGGGTTATAAATTTTTCTGTAGGTGCCTTTTTACTGCCAGCGTTCTCAACCAATTCTAATATCTTTGACACTGTAGATTGGCCAAAAGGTTTGGACACTTTAACAGACAACAAGCCATTATTATTGATAAAACCTCCTAATACCTCATCGCCCACCTTTACATCTCTAGGAGCAGATTCTCCTGTTATGGCTGAGGTATCCATAGAGGACTCACCTTCTACAATAATCCCATCCAAAGGAACCTTTTCACCAGGTCTAATAATTATTATATCGCCAGGCTCAACTTCTGTAGGAGAAACCTTTATGATTTCATCTCCCCTTTTAAGATTGGCAAAATCCGGTCTAATATCCATCAAATCCGCTATAGATTTCCTGGAACGATGGACAGCCATATCTTGAAATAGCTCTCCCACTTGATAGAATAACAAAACTGCTATGCCTTCTGGGTATTCACCTATTGCAAAAGCGCCTAGTGTAGCAATGCCCATAAGAAAGTTTTCATCAAATATTTGCCCTTTGATTATATTATTGACAGCTTTTTTTAGGATATTCTTTCCAATAATAAAATAGCTGAATAAAAATAAAGCCACCTTTAACCAATTAGCAAATTCAATGGATAAGGCAAAAACTAAAGGAATTACTCCAATTGCCAGTTTAACCCACTCTCTACAAAATTCAGCTTTCATTGATTCTTTAACAGGCTCATTATTATCATCTTTTTCTAGTACTAAAACATCAGGCTCCAGCTTACTAATTACTTCCTTTATTTTTCCTATCATGGTTTCCTTGTCTTCATTTAATTCCACCAACATTGTCTTATTAGAAAAATTTACTGTTGCGTTTTTAATACCTCTAATAGTCTTTACCTTATTCTCTATTTTAAGCGCACAATTAGCGCAATCTAAGCCCTCCAAAACAAGCTTGCATTGCTGATGCATGTAACCCCCTCCAAACACATATCATTCATTCACATGGGCTAACCCTTGTTCAAATACTCGACGGATATGGTCATCATCTAGTGAATAGTAAACTACTTTTCCGTCCTTTCTATATTTTATGAGCCTAGTTTGCCTAAGCACCTTTAGCTGATGAGAAATGGCTGATTGGCTCATGGATAAAAGGGCAGCCAAATCACATACACACATCTCCGACATTGAAAGAGCATATAGTATTTTTAAACGGGTAGAATCTCCAAATACCTTAAAAAATTCAGCCAAAGCCATAACTGTCTCATCCTTTAGCATTCTCTCATTAATCTCTTTGACTATATCCTCATGAATAATTGTTTGCCCACAATATTCAATATTGTCTTTTTCTTTTTTCATTCTATCAACCTCATATCATATGAATAATTGTTCATATGTTGTAATATAATTCTAGCAGGCAATGTGTGACATGTCAATCATCTTTTGCGTGTCTTGTAGTTATTCTATGATAATGTCATATTGAATTTATTCTGATAAAATGTCATGTATGCGAAAGGAGACATTCAATATGACTCAAAAAGAAATAACTCGTCTTAGAGTCATCAATCAAACTATC
>Ga0209537_1001191_pt1 | contig 30021 bp, 35 predicted proteins | sample BioPla4DNA1_FD_187698 | JGI IMG/M metagenome (GOLD analysis project Ga0209537, IMG submission 187698) | Biogas fermentation microbial communities from Germany - Plant 4 DNA1 (SPAdes) (version 2) | ecosystem: Engineered > Bioreactor > Anaerobic > Digestate | place: Bielefeld, North...
ATGGATATAATGCCTTCTCAATAGGTAGAGGTATGGCAGGCTGGAATGGAGCCGAATTACCTTTAGTTACAAATTAATAATTGGGGGGTTATCCCCCCAATGTCTTTATTTGTTTTTAGTTTAATATGTTTTAGGTAATTTGGAGGTGAAACTTTTGAAGAGAAAGCTTTACGATAGCAGGCTTTTCAGTTTAGCTATTTTAGTAATATTATCTATAGCAATTCTAGGTGGATATCATCTTAGTAGAGGGACTGTAGTAACTGCAAGGCTACTTACTACACCAGTACATATAGAACCAATTGATAGTAGTAGTTGTATTGCTTGTCATACTAGCGAAAGTGTTATAGGAGCAGTAGTAATGGAAGTTGATGAAGGACATGGCAGTGAAGGCGCGTGAGGTGTTCCAGGACCTCAGCTGGAAGCTGTGGATATGTTTTTAGTATCGAAAGAATTTTTGGAAACTAGTCACGGTCAACTAGGCTGTATAAATTGTCATGGTGGTGAAAACCTACCAACTCAAGAAGCAGCCCATGCCACTATGAATCCTTATCCGTCTCAAGATATAGATGGTATATGTTCTAAATGTCATGGTGGTGTAACAGAAACCTATCAATTCTCCTTACATCACAATATTAAGGGAATGGAAAACGGCTTAATGGCATTTTCAAATATGGAATCTATGCCTGATTCACCTGCCCATGCAGAAGTATTTGATAAAAACTGTTTTAGCTGCCATGCAACCTGTGGTGATTGCCATGTAAGCAGGCCTAAAAACTATACAGGTGGCTTGATCAGTCAGCATGACTTCTTTAAAACTCCACCAATGGAAGAAACCTGTTATGGTTGTCATGGTGCAAGAAATGCAGGAGAATACATGGGTGAAGTAGGCTTTAGTGGGGATGTCCACTTTGAGTTAGGCATGACCTGTATGGATTGTCACCCAATTGATAATTTCCATGGTACTGGAGAAGAATATGGCAGTATGTGGGAGCAACCATTGCCATCATGCTTAGACTGCCATGAAGACCAAGCACCAGGTAACTCTGACATTGAATTCCATAATATACATGGGGATTCATTATCATGTCAAGTATGTCATGCTCAAGCTAACAATAACTGTTTCGAATGTCACGTAAACTATAATGAAGATATGACTGCACTAAAGAGTTCATCACAAACTAAGTTAATGTTTAAAATAGGATTAAATCCAAATCCGACACCAGAAAGACCATATAAATATGTAACCTTAAGACATATACCTACTGCTAAGGATACCTTTGAAGCAGTAGAAGATAACATGCTGCCAAATTTTGATGACATAAGCAATTGGTAATATTCACCAACCCATAATATTCAAAGGAATACTTTCCAAAACGAGTCTTGTGAGTCTTGTCACAATAATAAAAATATATTCTTGAAAGAAGAGGATTTGCTAGAATCTGACAGTAAAGCGAATTTCAATTTACTTGATCCAAGACAATAGTATTCTATAAAACTAATGGGGGATTTCTCCCCCCTTAGTTTTACAATTGTGTGCTAGGAGAGATATAATGATTAAAAAAATTGGCAAATTTATGATAGGTTTTCGATTTGCAATTATTTTGTTTATAGTAATAGCTATTTACTCCATAATAGGAACAGTCATACCACAAGGTGCCACAAAGGAGTTTTATCTACACAACTATGAAAACTTTGGAAATATAATTTTACTATTAGAATTTAACAAAGTTTACAGCTCCTTTATCTATAGGGCCTTGTTATTTCTTTTTCTAGTAAATATAACAGGATGTACTATTAAACTATTACCTTCCCAACTTGCAAGGATGAAGGAAGATTATTTTCCAGCACCTAGTAAAAATATAGAGAATATATGGGATGAAAAATATGATACAGAAGAATTTAGAAAAGTTCTAGAAAAGAAAGGTTTTAAGACATATAAGGGTGAAAATGGTTTTAGGGCAGCCAAAAACCGTATTGGAGTACTTGGCTCGTCAGTAACCCATCTTGGAATAATAATTATCATACTAGGTAGTTTTCTAGGTAATATGTTTGCCTATGAGGGCTTTGTTAACCTATTGCCAGGAGAAAGTACAACTTTTGTCAAACAGGGATTTACCCTCAGACTAGATGATTTTTATTTAGGCTTTAGGGAAGATGGAAGTACAGAACAATACTATAGTGAACTAAAGATTATTGAAGAAGGTAAAGAAGTTGAATCTAAGAAGATATGGGTTAATAATCCTCTTAAGTATAAAGGAATAAACTTTTATCAATCTAGCTATGGCTGGATAAGTGACCTAACTATTAAGGATAAGGAAGGAAATATCTTAGAAGAAACTAGGCTAAAAAATAGTCAACACTATTTTTATCAACCTAAACATCTAACAGTATACTTATATGGTTACTATCCTGATTTTGCCATTGATCATAGTGGGCAACCAGTTACTATTACTGAGCAAAAAAACCACCCCCATTATGCTGTAGTTTTGTATGAATATGGTAATTACGTTGACTCCTTTATAACAGCACCTGGAGAGCCAATCTATTATGAAGATTTGGAAATTAGCTTTGATGATTCAAGACTATATACAGGGCTAACTTATAGAAGGGATTTTGGTTATTACTTTGTTTTAATAGGATGTTTGGTTATGGTTATGGGATTATTCTTATCCTTCTATTTCTATCCAAGATTTGTAATAGTGGAAGAAGGCACAATTTTACCTATTACCAAACAAAATATTTGGGGATACACTATGCAGCTTAAAAATCTCTTATCATCAACTTTATCTAATAGGGGGGAAGTATGATGGATATAGTATATTTTGAAGAGTTGTTTTTTACCTTAGCATTTATAATATACATTATAGCTTCTTTAGGTTTTTTCGTATTTTTAGTGTCATCTAAAGAAAAGGTAGGAAAATTTTCTGTCATTGCATCAAGTATAGGATTTGCAATCCACACTATTGCCATGATCTTAAGGATTATAGAATCAGGTAGGTTACCCTTTAGCAACCAATTTGAATTTGCCAATAGCTTCACATGGGCAATAGTTCTATGCTACTTAGTTATACATCATAAGTATAAATTTACTGCTGTAGGTGGATTTGTAATGCCCTTAGCATTTTTAATGATGGGCTATGCTTCCATGTTACCAAAAACTATAAAGCCCCTAATGCCAGCCTTGCAAAGTAGATGGCTTACAATTCACGTAGGAACTGCAATAATTTCCTATGGTTCCTTTGCAGTAGCAGCCGGACTTTCACTTATGTACTTAATAAATGAGAGAAATAAGGATAAGGAAAAGAAAAGTAGTCATTTGCCTGATGCAGAAGTATGTGACTATTTAAGTTATAGGGTAATAGCCTTTGGATATTTAATGCTTACATTAGTCATAATAACTGGAGCTATTTGGGCAAAAAAGGCTTGGGCCAGATATTGGGGCTGGGATCCAAAGGAAACTTGGTCCTTAATTACATGGATAATTTATTCTACTTATCTACATCTAAGGTTTAATAGGGGTTGGAAGGGAAAAACTGCTGCTTGGTTTTCCATAATTGGGTTTTTATGTGTAATATTTACATTTATAGGAGTAAATGTATTATTACCAGGCCTTCATAGCTATAGATAAACATTAGCAGATATTAAATTTTTGTAATAATTTAATTTTCTTATAAAAAATCGGAAAAGTCGTTAAACCATAAACAATAAAAAAATGACTAAATTCTACTTTATTATTTCATTTTTAATAGGATTTAGACTCAACATGGATATTAAATAAGCTTATATCCATGTTTTTTTGTTTAATTTCCTGCAATAATTTAAGAGTATTTGACAAAAATACTAGAATTTAATAGAATTACTTTTATTAATAAGAATATTTTAACAAAAGAAAGCAGTGCAAACCAGTTTAATTGAAAAAAAATGACATTCTTTAACATGGGTCAATTTGTGTACATTATCATTGATAAATGTTATAATATAGGGGAATTTATTAAGTATTTTTATGATGCTTAATTATTATGCGATTTAAATAAAACATAATAGAGAGGTGGAAAGGATGAAACTAGAAAATCTCACTTTTAAAGGTGGGGTACATGTACCACATAGCAAAGAATTAACAGAGAAAAAATCCCTAGAATATGCAAAAGAGCCAAGCATCGTATATATTCCTTTGCATCAACACACGGGAGCACCTTGCGAACCTTTAGTAAAAGTAGGGGACAGAGTTAAAGTAGGACAGAAAATTGGACAATCTCAAGCCTTTGTATCAGCTCCTGTACATTCAAGTGTTGCAGGTATAGTAAAAAACATTACTAAAATAACTACTCCTACAGGTATTCAATCTACCTGTGTAGTTATTGAGTCAGATGGAACCAATGAAATGGATGAATCCATTAAACCAAAAGGAAACTTAGAAGACTTATCATCTAAGGAGATCCTTGAAATAATTAAGGAAGCTGGAATTACAGGTATGGGTGGAGCAGGCTTTCCTACTCATGTTAAATTATCACCTCCACCAGAGAAAAAGATTGATACTATAATTATCAATGGTGCTGAATGTGAACCATATTTAACTTCAGACCATAGAGTTATGCTTGAAATGCCTGAGAAAGTAGTATTTGGTTTAAAGGCAATAATGAAAGCATTAAATGTAGATAGAGGCTTTATAGGTGTTGAAACTAACAAGATGGATGCAGTAGATGCTTTAAGAGCTATTGTTAAAGATGAAGACAATATAAAGGTAGTAACTCTAAAAGCTAAGTATCCACAAGGAGATGAGAAAAGAGTTATCAATGCCATTACAGGAAGACAAGTTCCATCAGGTGGTCTACCTATGGATGTAGGTTGTGTAGTGAGCAATGTAAGTACAGCTAAAGCCATAGCAGAAGCTATACAAGAAGGTAAACCTGTATATGAAAGAGTTGTTACAGTTACAGGCAATGGAGTAAATGAACCAAAAAATCTTATTGTAAAGATTGGTACTCTATTCCAAGAAGTTATAGATCAAGCAGGCGGTTTTAAAGGTACACCTGGTAAGGTAATCATGGGTGGTCCTATGATGGGCCTAAGCCAATATACAACTGAAGTACCAGTAATCAAAGGATCCGGTGGTATTCTAGTTCTTACTGAAGAAGAAGTATTAGAACAAAAAGTATCACCTTGTATAAAGTGTGGAAAATGTTTAACTGCTTGTCCAGTATTCTTACAACCATTATTTATTTCTGCCTATGCCCTAAAGAAGGATTTCCAAGGCGCAGAAAAATATGGAGCATTAGATTGTGTAGAATGCGGTTCTTGTTCTTTCGTGTGTCCAGCTAAGAGACCACTAGTAGAATCCATTAGATTTGCAAAAAGAGAAATCCTTGCCAAGAGGAAAAAATCATAGAAGTTAGGAGGATTAGTAGATGGAAGGTAAAGTGTTAAATACTACAAAGGCAGATGCAGCAATACCAGAAATGTTAGTAGTATCATCTTCACCACATATAAGATCTAACGAAACCGTTAGTAGAATAATGCTAGATGTAGTTATAGCTTTAGTACCAGCAATGATAGGATCTGTATATTTCTTTGGACTGAATGCATTGAAATTAATATTAATTTCAGTTGCTTCAGCAGTAGGTTTTGAAGCTTTAACTCAAAAATTGTTTAAAAAGGATATTACTATAAATGACTTTAGTGCTGTTATTACAGGTATATTATTGGCATTTAATTTACCTGCCAATGCACCATGGTGGATACCTGTATTTGGTTCTGGATTCGCAATCATAGTTGTTAAACAGTTATTTGGCGGTCTAGGTTCAAACTTCATGAACCCAGCATTAGCAGCAAGGGCAGTATTATTAGCATCTTGGCCAAATATTATGTCTAACTATGTACTACCAGGAGCTGATGCTGTAACAGGTGCTACACCATTAGCTATTATGAAATTTGGTGGAGCAGACGCCACTGCATCAGCAAAAGTAGCTCAAGCAGGTTCAGAACTACCATCACTTATGGATATGTTTATAGGAAACATAGGTGGAGCTATTGGTGAAACTTCTGCATTGTTATTACTTATAGGAGCAGCTTATCTTTTAATTAGAAAAGTTATAGACTGGAAGACTCCAGTATTCTATATAGCAACTACAGCAATTATGTTATTAGTATTAGGAGTACCAACTGAAGAGCTAATGTATCATATTTTAGGTGGAGGATTAATTCTAGGGGCATTCTTTATGGCAACTGATTATGCTTCAGCACCAGTTACACCATTGGGACAAATTATCTTTGGTATAGGTGCAGGAGCCTTAACAGCTTTAATTAGGGTAAAGGGTGGATTCCCAGAAGGAGTATCATATTCAATACTATTAATGAATGTTGCTAGCCCATTAATCGAGAAATTTACTGCACCAAAAATATTTGGGAGGGCGAAATAGATGAAGGAGACTATTAGACTAGGTGTTATATTAATGATAATTTCCATTGTATCTGCGGGAGTTTTAGCTATTTCCAACAATGTGACTAAAGATAGAATAGCTGAGTTAGAAATGGCTGGTAGCCTTGAAGCCTTAAGAGGAATTTTTGGAGAAAGTACTAATTTCAAACCTCTAGATGAAGGTAAATTAGCGGAAATACAAGATGCCACACCATCCGTAGTTGAAATATTTGAAGCCTATGATGGAGATTCCTTAATAGGATATGCAATTAAACATACTTCTAAAGGCTTTGGTGGAGTTCTTGTACTTATGACAGGCTTTAACACAGATGGTACCGTAGCAGGTTTAGATGTATTAGAGCACAGTGAAACTCCAGGTTTAGGTGCTAAAGCTGAAGAACCAGAGTTTAGAAATAGATTTGTAGGTTTATCAACATCAGGTGAAATAACTGTTGAAGCCCTATCTGGTGCTACTGTAACTACCACGGGAGTATTAGCTGGCGTAAATGAAGTAAGAGAAGTATTTAATACTCAGCTTTCAAACTAAAGTACTGGAGGTGGAGAAATGAAATTATCTAAGATTTTTAGAGATGGTATTATAAACGATAACCCAATTTTTGTTCAATTAATAGGTATGTGTTCAACCCTAGCTGTTAGTACAAATGTTGTTAACAGTGTTGCCATGGGAGCAGCTGTAATCGCAGTATTAGTAGGCTCAAACTTAGTTATTTCCATACTTAGAAATGTTATTCCAGATAAGATTCGTATTCCAGCCTTTATCGTAGTTATAGCAACTTTTGTAACCATGGTAGAGATGTTTATGAAGGCTTATGCACCCCCTATATACGAGGCATTAGGTATATTCCTTCCATTAATTGTAGTAAACTGTATAATTTTAGCTAGAGCAGAAGCCTTTGCTTCAAAGAATGGAATAGTTGCATCCATAGTAGATGGAATTGGTATGGGAATAGGATATACTATAGCCCTTGTTGTATTAGGTGCAATAAGAGAAATCTTTGGTGCAGGAACATTCTTAGGAATGCAAGTACTTCCTGCAAGCTATCAACCAGCTGGAATATTTATAATGCCTCCGGGAGCATTTATTCTGCTTGGTATCTTAATTGGAGTATTCAATTTAGCTAGAAGGAAAAAATCTTCTAGTAAAGCATAGATAGGAGGGAAACTTGATGAGTATACCAGCAATATTGATTAGTACAATTTTTGTAAACAACTATGTATTGGCACGTTTCCTCGGTATCTGTCCGTTTTTAGGTGTATCAAATAAAATGGAAACTTCAGCAGGTATGGGGGTTGCTGTTACCTTTGTTGTAACTTTATCATCTATTATTACTTATTTTATACAAAAAGGCATTTTAGACCTTTTAGGGCTTCAATATCTACAAACTATTGTATTTATATTAGTTATAGCGGCATTAGTACAATTTGTTGAATTAGTTTTAAAGAAAATAAGTCCTTCATTATATAATGCTTTAGGAGTGTACTTACCATTAATAACAACTAACTGTGTAGTATTAGGTGTAGCTATTTTAAACATACAAGAAGGATATGATTTAGTTAGAACTATATTTAATTCTTTAGGTTCATCCATAGGATTTACTTTAGCATTAATTCTGATGGCTGGCATTAGGGAAAAACTTGAAATAGCAGATATTCCAAAAGTATTAAAAGGTTTTCCAATAGCATTAATTACAGCTGGATTAATGTCCATTGCCTTCTTAGGCTTTGGTGGACTTGTATAGGAGGGAGAATATGACTGATATATTGAATCCAATTGTTGTATTAGGTGGTTTAGGACTTGGATTTGGAGTTATACTATCAATTGCTTCAAATATTTTTGCAGTAGAAGTTGACCCCAAAATAGAGGAAGTAAGGGCAGTATTACCAGGAGCAAACTGTGGTGCTTGTGGATTCCCTGGCTGTGATGGATTGGCTAAGGCCATAGCAGAAGGGAAAGCACCTGTTAATGCTTGTAATGTAGGAGGAAACCCTGTAGCTGAAAAAATTGCAGATATTATGGGCGTAAATGCTGCCAATGTTGATAGAAAGGTTGCTACAGTTCTTTGTCAAGGAGATTGCAATAAGGCTAAGGAAAAATATATTTATCATGGAATTAAGGATTGTAGAGCTGCAAACATCCTACAAGGTGGAAGCAAGGCTTGTTCCTTTGGATGTTTAGGCTGTGGTACATGTAAAGAAGTTTGCCAATTTGACGCCATTGAAATGAGAGATGGAGTAGCCTTCGTACTTAAAGATAAATGTACAGCATGTATGAAATGTATTGAAGTATGTCCAAAGAAAATAATAGAGTTAGTTCCTTATGAAAACGAATACGTTGTAAAATGTATGAGCAAGGACCCAGGAAAGGAAGTAAGAAGCAAATGTGGCATTGGTTGTATAGGTTGTCAAATTTGTGTTAAGAATTGTCCTTCTGATGCCTTTACATTTGAAAACTTTTTGGCAAAAATTGACTATGAAAAATGTATTAACTGTGGAGTATGTGCTGAAAAATGCCCAACTAAGGCTATATACGGAGATACAGCTAAAGAAGCTGCTGTATAAGGAAAAAGAGCGGATTTCCGCTCTTTCTTTTTGTGAAAATCTAACTTGTAAATGAAAATCATTAATGGTAAACTAATAATGTATAAAATGAGGTAAATCAAAGAAAAGGATGGTAAAATGACAAAAGGAGATAAGATTTTAATTGTTGTTATAGTATTAGTTAGCATTATTTCATTAGGCTTTGTAAAGAATAGTTTGATTAAATATAATGATAAATATATAAGTATCCAAGTTAATGGAGAAGAATACAAAAAGATATATTTCGACAACTCTATGATAGGCAAGACAATTCCTATCGAAACGCCTTTTGGATATAATTTAATTGAAATTGGAGATGGACAAGTAAGGGTAATTGAAGCTTCATGTCCGGACAAGCTAGACGTTTTACAAGGCCCTATTTCAAAGCCAGGAGAAATAATAGTATGTCTTCCAAATAGGCTTATTGTGGAAATAAAAGGAATTCAAGAATCAAAGGATTTAGACTATATTAGTTATTAAAGGTGGCAAAGATATGAAAAGAACAAGGAAAATAATACTCTTATCTTTACTAGTGTCCATAGGATTAGCCTTATCAGTCATCGAATCTGCTATTCCATTACCAGTTGCCATACCAGGTGCCAGACTGGGTCTTTCAAATATGGTTATCTTAGTTACCCTAGTCACATTCGGCTTTAAGGAAGCTTTGACTGTAAGTGTCCTAAAAAGCTTAGTACTAGTACTGGTGACAGGTAGCATATCCAGTCTTATTTATAGTCTTACAGGAGGTATAGTATCCTGTATTATTATGTTTATTGGTTATAGGTTTTTTTCAAATATATTCAGTTTAATAGGAGTAAGTATTTTAGGTGCAGCAGGCCATAATATTGCCCAAGTAAGTGTTGCAGTCATGATAATGTCAAATCTAAGAGTTTACTCTTATTTACCTATACTACTACTGATGGGATTATTTACTGGGTATTTTGTAGGGCTTTCTTCTATATATATATATCCAAGAATTTGAAAAAAGTCTTAAAGTTTAATGTATAGAATTAGGAGGAAATATGGAAAAGATCATTTTAGCATCCTCTTCTCCACGAAGGATTGAGTTTTTAAAGAAATACAATTTAAATCCAATAGTAGTCAAAGCAGAAATCCAAGAAAGGACTGTGGAAGGGGAAAAACCAGAACAGATAGCCATGTCCTTGGCTTTTGAAAAGGCTTTTTGGGTTAGCAATCAGTTTAACAATGGGGAAATAATAATTGGAGCTGACACTATAGTAGTATATAAAGATGAAATCTTAGGCAAACCAAAGGATAAGGAAGATGCCTTTAGGATGCTTAAAGCCCTTAGTGGAGAAGAACATAGTGTAATAACTGGTATTTGCATAATTAAGGCTAATACAAATATAAAGATAGTAGACTATGAACAAACTTTAGTAAAGTTCAGAGAATTGACTGATGAAAAAATTCTAAACTATATTGGTACTAATGAACCTATGGATAAAGCAGGTGCATATGGTATACAAGGATTTGGAGAGATTTTAGTAGATAAAATCATGGGATCTTATTCCAATGTGGTGGGCTTACCTATTGGAAAGCTAGATTATATATTGAATAAATATTTTAATATCAATATGTTATAATCTATAAGTAGGTGAAAGTATGCTTAATAGTTTAGATCAGAAAAGGAATTACACTATTAAGGAACTGCCAATTACTGAAAGACCTAGAGAAAAACTTTATGATTATGGACCAAAAGCCCTGTCAAATGAAGAACTACTTGCAATAATTATAAGAACTGGTAACAAAGAAGATACTGCAATTGATTTGGCAAGAAGGCTACTAAGTAAAGATAAAAGAGGGCTAGTGGCTTTAAGGGATACTACTTTACAAGAACTAATGGAAACCAAAGGTATAGGCAAATGTAAAGCTGCTCAAATATTAGCAGCCATTGAAATTGGAAAAAGAATTAATTACTTAGATGCATTGAGTAAGATAAAAATAAATGAGCCTAGTACAATAGCTAATCTTTATATGGATGAGATGAGGTATTTGCAGAAGGAACACTTTCGAGTTGTATTGTTAGATACGAAAAATCAAATCATTGTAACAGAAGAGATTTCTATAGGGACTTTAAATGCCTCAATAGTCCATCCCAGGGATGTTTTTAGAGCGGCAATTAAAAGGAATGCTAACTCTATTATTTTGATACATAATCATCCTAGTGGAGATCCTACTCCTAGCAATGAGGACATTAATATAACCATTAGATTGCTAGAAGCAGGGAATTTAATAGGGATTAAGGTACTAGATCATATAATTATTGGTGATAATAAATATATAAGCTTTAAGGAAAAAAATATAATTTAGTTATAAAGGAAGGATGGAGCATAATGGGACTATTTACTGGATTTATTAAGGATTTAGGAGTAGATTTAGGAACAGCTAATACTTTAGTTTATATAAAAGGAAAAGGTATAGTTGCAAGGGAGCCTTCAGTAGTTGCAATTCAAGCCAATACCAAACAGGTATTAGCAGTTGGAGAAGAGGCTAAAAGGATGATAGGAAGGACTCCTGGAAATATAATCGCTATAAGGCCATTAAAAGATGGTGTAATAGCAGACTTTGATATAACTAAAAGCATGTTAAAGCACTTCATCAGAAAAGCAACTAGAAGAAGGACATTTTTCCAACCAAGAGTGGTTGTATGTGTACCTAGTGGTGTTACAGAAGTAGAAAAAAGGGCTGTAGAAGAGGCTGCAATCCATGCAGGTGCTAGGGATGCCTACCTCATTGAAGAACCTATGGCAGCAGCCATTGGAGCTGGCCTACCTGTACAAGAACCTACTGGTTCTATGATAGTAGATATTGGTGGGGGAACTACTGAAGTAGCTATTATTTCCCTAGGTGGTATAGTTACATCAAAATCCATTAGAGTAGGTGGAGATGAACTAGATGACTCCATAGTGAATTTCATCAAAAAAGAATATAGCTTAATGATTGGGGAACGAACTGCTGAAGAAGTAAAAATAGCCATAGGAACAGCAGATATAAACTCTAAGGAAGAAAATATGGAAATAAGAGGTAGGGACATGATTACAGGCCTTCCTAAGACTGTAACTGTAAACTCAACAGAGATTTACAATGCCATGAAGGAGCCTATATTTAGCATAGTAGAAGCCATAAAATCTACCTTAGAAAAGACACCACCAGAATTAGCTGCTGATATTATGGAACTTGGTATTATGTTAACTGGCGGAGGAGCCTTATTAGAAGGTTTAGACAGATTAATTATCAAGGAAACAGGCATACCTGTTCATATAGCAGATAGGCCTCTAGACTGCGTAGCCATAGGTACTGGAAAGGCCTTAGACAGTATAGAAGTTCTAAAGAAAACCATCACAAGTAGTAGAAGAAGAAGTTAAGTGGTGATATTATGTCATTTTTCAAGAGAAATAAAGAAAGAATGATGGTGGCCTTAGTCGCTATCATTCTAATTATTCTAATTGGGGTAACTAGTAGTGAAAGAATGGCTTTAACCAAGTTTGAAATAATACTTGGCAACATTCTAACGCCAATTGGTAAGGTTTCCATCACCATAAGCGAAAGAATATCTGACTTCTTCTCCGGTATTAAAAATATAGTCAATTTAAAAGAAGAAAATGAAATGTTGAAGAAACAGGTTAGTTTATTGGAGGAAGAAAATAGAAACTACCTAAATATAATTGGGAAAACAGATTATTTAAGAAATGAACTAAGGCTATTAGAAAACACCAAATACAATTTAATTGAGGCCCAAGTTACAGGAAAGGAGCCTGGAAACTGGTTTAATAGGTTTACTATAGATAAGGGTCTAAAAGATGGAGTAGAAAAGGGAAATACAGTTGTTCAAGGAATCCAAATAGACCAAAATACAGTTATTGAAGGAATCGTAGGCAGGGTTGTAGATGTAGGAGATAATTGGGCAAAGGTAGTCTCCATAGTAGATGAAGATAATAGAATAGCTTTCAAAATAATTAGGACCCAAGATGGTGGAATAATTTCTGGCAATGTAGATGGTAGAATAACTGGATATCTCTTCGATGATAAGGCAGATGTAATAAAGGGAGACAAGCTATTTACATCAGGCCTTGGTGGAGCCTTTGTGAAAGACATATATATTGGGGAAATAGAAAGTGTCATAAGTGACGATAATGATCTAATGAAAATAATAGAAATAAAACCTGCCATAGATTTCAAAAAGATATATAAGGTTTTTATAATTTCCGATTAAGGTTGTGGTATAAATATGGTTATACTTATTCTTGTATTGGTAGTCCTTGTAAATTTGATTTTACAAACTACCATATTTCCATATATTAGTGTATTTGGAGTTGAACCAAATTTAGCACTTCTTGCAGTTATTTCCATGGCAATATTTAAAGGAAGGTTTTATGGTTCCTTTTTAGGCCTTACTTTAGGTATAATCCAGGACATATTATTTAGTCCTGTATTAGGAGTAAATTCCTTTATACTTTTTTTTGCCGGCTACCTAGTTGGCTTATTAGAGAGCAAAATAATAAAGGATAATCTTTTTATACCTATTTTACTATCCATATTAGGTACCATATATTATAATTTTACATATTATATATTCATGTTTTTCTTGTCCAAGAATATTTCCTTTATATCTTTTACAAGGCATGTGTTATTAATAGAGACAATATATAATTGTGTACTAGCTATTCCAATTTATAAGATTTTCTCCAAAATCTATGTAGCGCCTAAAATTCGATTTGGCAGTAAGTAGAGGTGTAGTAATTGAAGACACTTAAGAAAATATTTAATAGATACAATATATTAATGTATATAGTTGTAATTTTAATGTTGGCCTTATCTTTTAGGTTAGCAACATTGACCATAGTTCATGGCGATTATTATCGGGATATTTCAGATAATAAGAGGGTAAAAGAAGTCTATATTACTGCCCCTAGGGGAGAAATAAGAGATAGGTACGGTAGGCTTTTAGCAGGAAACAAGCCAAGCTTTACTGTACAGCTTTTAAAAGATGAGCTGAACATAAAAGATAGGAAGAAGAAAAACGAAGCCCTATTATCTCTAATTAGGCTCTTGGAGGAAGATGGAGTAAATTATTCAAATGATTTTCCTATCAACTTAAATACTTTTAGCTATAAAAATCAAGAGGACTATTTAATAGAGGATGGATTGCCTGAGGATAAGGTTATAGAAATAATAATAGAAAATAACCTATTAGATGAACTATTATATACCTATTATCAATATCCTCATTATGATGAACATTATAAATTTATTTCAATTGTTAGAGCTATAAATGCATTAGATGATAAAGGTTTTGAGATTCCCGTAGAAGTAAATATAGAAGGGAAAAACCTAGATATAAAGTATATTGAAAGTGAAGATATTGGGAAATGGTTAAGTAAAAACAATCTGCCTAGTGACTCATCTCCAGTAGATGCAATAGTTAGGCTAGTAAATAATGATAAAAATATCATAAGGAAAATAATAGACCACCCATTAGCTAGAAAATTAGTTTATGAGTTAATTGCAAATAAAGGTTTACAAGAAAATATTATAATGGAAGAATATTCCCTTAGCTATGATGAGGAATATAAAGCACAAAAGAGAACTTTAATGAAATTAAGCGATAAAGTAAAGCCTCACACAAGTGCTAAGGAGGATTTTGTAAATATTGTTACTGAGTACTCTTTACAGAACTTATTAGAAAGAGTTATTGTAAAAGAAGGGGAAGAAACTTTAGTACCAGGTAAGATTTTAATAGATCTTCTAAAGGAGAAAAACGTAGAAGTACCAATAACAATTGAAGTATCTGAAGAGAGGGCATCAATTCTTTACAAGTTTACAGATGGACAAATAATGGATGAGTCCCCCTTAGAAAAATTAATTGAGATTGCAAAGGAAGCTGATATTTTAGCTGACTTTATTTCACTGGCTACTATAAAACCTCTGGCCCAAGAACAGCTATTAAATGATGGAATCAATACTAGAATATCCATAGCCAATGATTTTGAATACGTGTTTATTAATAATAAGAGAAATTGGTATAGCTCCAATAGAATAGACCCAGACAGTACAGTTGAGGAAGCCTTTGAAAAATTAAAAGAAAGATATAATATACCTGAAGACTTAAGTCCCTATGAAGCAAGGTCAATCCTATCAATGTTTGAATTGTTAAGTAAGCAGGGACACTTGGCCTACCAACCAATAAATATTGCATATGGGATTAAAGATACAACCGTTGCCAAAATCGAAGAAAACTTAGGAAACTTACCAGGTATTCAAGTATCCATAGAACCAGTAAGATATTATCCAGAAGGTACTACAGCAGCCCATATACTAGGTTACCTAGGTAAAATTAGCCAACCAAATGAGATAAAAAAATATGTAGAAGAGAGAAACTATTCACCTAATGATATAATCGGAAAAACAGGCATAGAGGAGAGCTACGAAGAGGTATTAAGAGGCCAAAATGGTGTTAAAACTGTAGAAGTAGATAACATAGGAAATACAACAAATGTTTTAAGTGAGATAAAGCCCGTTTCTGGCAGCAACGTATACTTGACCATTGATCTAGACTTACAAAAATTCGTTGAGAATGCCCTAAAGGAAACACTGGAGCAAATACAAGTAGCTGGTACTTATAAGAGCAAATGGGGAGACTATAAGTTTGGCATCAACAAGAAGAAGGGAAAACCCTATGAAAATGCAACTACAGGAGCAGTAGTTGTCTTAAACGTAAAAACTGGAGAAGTTCTTTCCATGGTAAGCTATCCAGCCTATGATCCTAACCTGTTTTCCACAGGCATATCTAACACAGATTGGCAAAGTTTGTTCCCAGAAAATGAGGAAGACTTATTAGCACCAAGGCCTTTATATAATATAGCAACCCAATCTGCTGTACAACCTGGTTCAACCTATAAAATGGTTACAGCTTTGGCAGCCTTGGAAAAGGGTTTAAGTCCAACCTATAAAATTAGGGACATGGGTAAAGTAGACATAGGTAATAGTGCCTTTGGTTGTTGGATTTGGAATCAAAGCAGGGGTACCCATGGTTATGTAGACGTATACGAAGCCCTAAGGGATTCCTGTAACTACTATTTTTATACTTTAGCCTTAGGTAGGAATCAAAAGACAGGTGAAAACATAGGAATAAAACTTGAAATTGAAGACATTACAGACCTATCTAAACAATTAGGCCTAAATGATAAAACTGGTATAGAAATAAATATACCTGCTGAAACCTCTGGCGGGGTACCTAATCCTCAAAAAGAGATAATAACTACAAAGGCCTTGCTAAAAAGATTTTTACAAGCTAATATTAGAGACTACATCAAGGAAGATATTGTTCTAGATGATTTTGAAATCGAAGACATTGTCGAGGAAATCATAAGCTGGACTGAATATGAGGAGACCTTATCAAGGGCTGAAGTTGTTAGAAGACTAAATGATATGGGAATTTATCCAGAGAAAAAACTGGAAGGAGAAAGGGAAGGTTTAGCCGATAAAATAAAGTATACCTATTTAGACTATGCAGGTTGGAAGATTACTGATACACTTAATGTAACCATAGGACAAGGTAGAAATGCTTATACTCCAATTCAAATGGCTAATTTCATTGCAACTCTTGTAAATGGAGGATATAGGCATAAGGTTACCTTAATCGATAATATTAAAAACCATAATAATTCAAAAGTCTTATTTGAAAATCAGCCTGAATATGAAAGAATAGAGTTAAATGATTATAATAACTTAGATCACATAAAACTTGGAATGTTAAAAGTTACTACAGAAGGTACAGCAAGAAGTGTATTTTCTAAATTTCCTATCCCAGTAGGTGCAAAAACAGGAACTGCCCAACATACAGTTATAAATCCTGTAACTGGAGAAAAATATGATGACTTTGCTTGGTTTGTTGGATTTGCACCATACGATGACCCTGAAATAGCAGTAGCTACTGTTATCTTTCAAGGGGGTAGTGGTGGATATGCAGGACCAATGGTAAGGGATATAATAGCAGAATATTTTGGACTAAATAAAGTAGGGGCAAAAGAAACTTTACCATTTGTCAATAGCTTAGTAAAATAATAACAACACCTTTTGGTTATTTTGGAGGTAATTCCGTGAAAAAAGATATAATTACTTTTAAAGGCGTTAAGGAAGGGATATTTATAGATGTAAACTCAGATGATTTTTCTCTAGTCAAGGAAGAACTAGATAAAAAGATGAAATCTGCCCCCAATTTTTTTAAGGGGACCAAGATATTAGGTATAAAATCTAAAGATTTATCGCCAATAAACATTTTTGAACTAAAGTGCATTTTAAAATATAAGTATGATTTAATAGTATTAGAAGAAATGCCAAAGGATTTACTTGACTTCTATGATGATATATTAGGCAAGGAAAGTAATAGGAAGAAGGAAGCTGATGAATCAACTGAAGATATTGAATGTGGCATGACTAGATTTATTAATGGCACTTTAAGATCAGGCCAGATAGTAGAGTACGATGGCAATCTTGTCATAATTGGGGATGTAAACCCTGGTGCTTTAGTTAAAGCCAAAGGAAATATTATAGTTTTAGGTTCATTAAGGGGCGTAGCTCATGCAGGCATGGAAGGAAATTTAAAAGCCGTTGTAGCATCTTATAATTTGCAACCTACTCAGCTAAGAATAGGTGACAAAATTGCTAGGCCACCAGATGATGATATAGAAACATGGAAGTTACCAGAGGTTGCTAAGATTAGAGATGGAGAAGTAATTATTGAACCTTATTTACCTAACAAATAATTAAAGGGAGGAAATTATATGGATAATGAAAAATTAGGAACTGCCATAGTCATTACATCAGGCAAGGGTGGTGTAGGCAAAACTACTACTTCAGCAAATCTTGGGACAGGCTTAGCTCTCTTAGGTAATTCAGTAGTAGTTGTTGATGCTGATATTGGTCTAAGAAACTTAGACGTAGTTATGGGTCTAGAGAATAGAATAGTCTACGATATAGTTGACGTAGTGGAAAAAAACTGTAGGTTAAAGCAAGCCTTAATTAGGGATAAAAGATTTGAAAAACTATACCTGCTACCAGCAGCTCAAACTAAGGACAAGACTGCAGTTAGTCCTGAGCAAATGCTGGAGTTGGTAAATGATTTAAAGAAGGAATTTGATTATATCATTATAGATTCACCTGCAGGTATTGAACAAGGATTTCAAAACTCCATAGCAGGAGCAGATTTAGCGGTTATAGTAACTACCCCTGAAATATCTGCTGTTAGAGATGCAGATAGGGTAATAGGGATACTTGAGTCAAAAGGATTATACAATCCCAAACTAATAATCAATAGGATCAGGCAAGAAATGGTTAAAAGAGGCGACATGATGAATATAGACGACATAATAGATATTTTAGCCATTGAGCTACTGGGGATTGTACCTGATGATGAAGCCATAGTAGTATCCACAAATAAAGGTGAGCCAGTGGTAGTTGATGAAAAAGCCCTATCTGGTAAGGCGTTTAGAAACATATCTAAGAGAATTCTAGGTGAGGAAGTAAGTTTACTAAATCTAGATGAAAATCAAGAAGGAAAGCTTAGCAAGGCACTTAAACTATTATTTGGTAGATAGGGGGGGAATCCATGGCCTTTATGAGATTATTCGGTAAAAAAGAAGAAAAAAGCAAAAATGTAGCTAAAGAAAGATTAAAACTAGTGTTAGTTCATGATAGAGCAGATTTATCTCCAAAATTTTTAGAAATGATTAAAGGGGATATAATTAGGGTAATTTCAGAATATGTAGATATAGATGAGGAAGGCTTAGATATTAAGCTAACTAGAATGAAAAGAGAGGTGGATAACACTACTATATCTGCCTTAGTTGCCAACATACCCATTATAAAGGTTAAGTAAAATAATGGGACAAGATGTCAAAAAAAAAGTATTGATATATAACAAACTATGTTATATAATATAATAATATACTGTAAACAAACGATAAAATATTCAAAAAAACAGGAGGAAGAGTAGAATGATGAAGAGAGTTTTAGCATTAACACTAGCTTTATTGTTAATGGCAGTTGTATTTACTGGATGTTCTAGTTCTAACAATGAAGCACCTGTGGACGAAAGCAAAAGTCCATCAGATTCAACTCCAGTAACTGCAGAAGGTGATTTAGTTGATGGTATTTATCTAATCAAAAGACCAGTTAGCCAAAATGGAAACTTCCCAATGGCTAAACTAGAAGTAAAAGATGGAGAAATTGTTTCACTAAACTACAATGAATATCTAGCTACATCAGGAGAAGCTAAAAACGATTCTAACTATCCATATGCAGATGGAATCAAGGTAATTGCAAACCTAAATGAACAATTTAATGAGAAAAAAGACTTAAATGCTGTAGATTATGACGCTGTATCAGGAGCTACTTCAACAAAAGGTAACTTCAAAGAAATAGTACAAGAATTATTAGATAAAGCTGCTAAAGGCGAAACATATGAACCAGTTTACAAAGATGGCGTTTATGAAGCTAAGGCTGCAGAACCAAGCCATGGCTGGTTAGCACAAGTTTCTATTAGAGTACAAGACGGACAAATCGTAGGTGTTGACTATAAGGAAGTTGCAGTTGAAGAAATGGATGGAGTTAAAGTAGGCGATAGAAAATCTACAGATAACTATAGTTATCCACGTCCATTAGAAGTTGCTGCTGAATTACAAAAGTTAATAATAGACAACAATGGAACTGATGATTTAGCAGTAGATGCAATCGCAGGTGCTACTTCAACAAGAACTGGCATGATTGAGCTTGTAAACGAAGCATTAAGTTCAGCAAAATAAGACAGTAAAACCCTAACTTTTAGTTAGGGTTTTTCAAATGATATGGAGTGATTAGATGTCAAAATTAAAGGCAAATTTCATAATTGTAGTTTTCCTCTTAAGTTTGTTAATAGCAGGCTGTAGCCCTGCCCCAAAAGCAGAATTTATCTCTAAAACAGAATTTCTAATGGACACTGTTATGACTGTTAGAATATATGATAATCAAAATGAAAAGATATTAAATAAGGTTTTCAATAGGTTGAAGGAAATAGAGGACAGAATGAGCTCTACCATTGAGACCAGTGATATAAGTAATATTAATGCCAATGCTGGTATTAAGCCAGTTACCGTTAGCCCAGATACCTATTATGTATTGGAAAAGGCAAAATACTATGCCTCACTTTCTAATGGAAAATATGACCCTACTGTAGGTACCTTAGTAGATCTATGGGATATAACCGGTGAAGACTTAGAAAGGGACTATATTCCTTCAGATGAAGAGATAGAGAAAGCTAAAGCTCTAGTTGATTATAATGACTTGGAATTATTAGATGATAATCAGGTATTTCTAAAGAATAAGGGTATGAGGTTGACCCTAGGGAGTATAGTTAAAGGATATGCTGCAGATGAAGTAAAAAGGATTTTAGCAGAAAACAAAGTAAATAGTGCCATAATCGATTTAGGCGGCAACCTATATATAATGGGAAAGAAATCAGATGATAGTAAGTTTAAGATAGGGATACAGGACCCCTTTGAACCCAAGGGAAGCTATGCCGGCATACTTGAAGTATCAGACCTGTCTGTAGTCACATCTGGAGACTATGAAAGATACTTTGTTTACCAAGGAAAAAGATATAACCACATAATAGATACTGAAACCGGATATCCTGCAGATAATGAAATAACTGGCATAAGTATTATATCGGAGTCCTCCATAGATGGTGACGCCCTTTCAACTACTGTTTTTGCCATGGGACTAGAAAAGGGTATGGAATTTGTCAATTCCTTGGAAGGCATAGAGGCCATTTTTATAACCAAGGATAAATCAATCTATTTGACACCAGGCTTAAAGGATAAATTTATAGTAGGAGATTCTTCTTTTACAGTAAAGGAATATTAATTATGGTATAAATAACACCTCAATTAAATAATATATTATTAATTGGGGTGATTATGATGAATAGAAAAATCTTATCTACAGTAAACTTAAAGAAGGTTTTCAATATATACTTAAATAAGCAGATTAATAGAATAATAATTATTTTGATTATTTTGTTAGGAATCTATATAATAAAATTAGTGAACAATAATACTACTAACAAGGTATTACATTTTATAGAAAGAAATATCTACTATGACTTTAGGTTAGCAGAAGATAGGAAAATATTTAAAGATGCCTTAGTAAAAATAGTCAATACTTCAAAGGGAACAATAGAGGAATTAGCTGAGACTGTAATAAATAAGAAGTAACTATAGTACCTCGGGGTAACCCGAGGTATTAAACTAAGTCAAAATTTTACTTAAGTAAGTAAGACATAGATTATGAAAGGTGGAAACTGATGATAAATACTAAGATTTTAGATAAGATATTAAATAAAGTAGAAAAACCTGCAAGATATATCGGTATGGAACAAAACTCCATTAAGAAAGATTTGGACAAGGTAAAGGTAAAATTTGCCTTTTCTTTTCCAGACGTATACGATGTAGGCATGTCTCATTTAGGTCTTCACATAATATACAACTTAATAAATAATGAGGAAGACTTTGCATGTGAAAGAGTATTTGCTCCTTGGTTAGATATGGAGGAGGAAATGAGGAAGGAAAAACTTCCACTTTTTACTTTGGAAAGCAAGGAAGAAGTTAAAAACTTTGATTTCCTTGGATTTACATTGCAATATGAAATGAGCTATACCAACATATTAAACATCTTAGACTTGGCTAATATTCCCCTATTATCAAAGGATAGAAAAGATGAGGACCCCTTTGTTATAGCAGGTGGTCCCTGTGCATATAATCCAGAGCCTATAGCAGACTTTATTGACTTCTTTGTAATAGGTGAAGGAGAGGAAGTTATTCTAGAGATCTTGAACCTGTACAAAGACCATAAAGAAGCAAAGGGAAGCAGGGATGAGTTTTTGGAGAAGGTAGCCACCATAGACGGAGTATATGTACCTAAGTTCTATGATGTAGTATATAATGACGACAATACAATAAAGGAAATGATTCCCTTACATCCCAATGTACCTAAGGTAATCAAAAAGAGAATGATTAGGGACTTAGACTCCATGTTTTCACCAGAAAAGATGATAGTTCCATTTATTGAAACAGTCCATGATAGGGTAGTATTGGAGATTTTTAGGGGCTGTACCCATGGATGTAGATTTTGCCAGGCAGGTATGATTTATAGGCCTATTAGGGAAAAGTCCATAGACAGACTTGTTGAATTGGCAGAGAAGCTAATTGAAAGTACAGGATATGAAAACATATCCCTTTCATCCCTAAGTTCCTGTGATTATTCACAGCTTTACCTCTTGATATCTGAGTTGATGAAAAAGTTTGAGGAAAAAAAGGTGGGAGTATCCTTACCTTCCCTAAGACTAGATACATTTATAATAGATGTTTTAAAGGAAATAGAGAAGGTCAGAAAGACCGGCTTAACCTTTGCGCCGGAGGCAGGTAGTCAAAGACTTAGGGACGTAATAAATAAAGGTGTGACAGAAGAGGACTTAATAAACACAGTTACAAAAGTTTTTAAAGAAGGCTGGTCTACTATCAAGTTGTATTTTATGATAGGATTACCTACTGAAACTGATGAGGACGTATTAGGCATCAAGGAATTATCATATAAGGTAAAGGACATATTCTTCTCCCTACCTAAGGAAGAAAGGCAGGGCAATCTAAAGGTAACGGCTTCAGCTTCTTGTTTTGTACCTAAGCCCTTCACACCATTCCAATGGGTAGGCCAAGATAGTATAGATGAGTTTTATAGGAAGGCCCGTTTACTAAAGGATAGTATAAAGGATAAGAAGGTTACTTTTAATTATCATGATCCTAAACTAAGCTATTTAGAAGCAGTTATAGCCCGTGGCGATAGGAGGGTTTCTAAACTAATCCTTAGGGCTTGGGAAAAGGGATGTAAATACGATGGCTGGTCAGAGCATTTCAAATACGATAAATGGATTGAAGCCATGGAAGAGTTAGATATAGACGGAGACTTCTATGCCCTAAGAACTAGAGAGCTTGATGAAATCCTACCTTGGGACTTTATAGACCCCTTAGTTTCTAAAAACTATCTAATTAGGGAATATAAAAAATCATTAGAGGAACAAACTACTAGAGATTGTAGAGAAGGTTGTAGGGGCTGTGGAATAGTTGATTGCATCATGAGGGGTGAATACAAATGATTTTAAGGATTAAATTCAATAAGAAAAATTATTTAAGATATATTTCCCATTTAGACCTAATGCGGTTGTTTCAAAGGTCTTTTAACAAGGCCAATATTCCAATAAAATATTCTGAAGGTTTCAACCCCCATCCAAAGTTTTCCATAGGAGCCCCCTTATCCCTAGGTATAGAATCAAATGAAGAATATATGGATATAGACCTAGAATATATGGCTGTAGATGAATTTATTGAAAGGATGAATGGTGTATTACCTAAGGACATCCAAATAATTTCAGGCAAATATTTAGAAAGGGAAGAATCTTTGAACTCCATCATAGCCTGGGGAGAGTATGAAATTCAATTTCAAATGAATACCAAGAGGGATATGGAAGAAGTAAATGAGATTGTTAACAATTGGCTACAAAAGGAAGAAATCACCATTACTAAAGTTAGAAAAAAGAAGGGGCAAAAGATAGAGAAGGCGATAAATATAAAACCTTTTATTAAGCATATAATTGTTAAAGGTGTTGGAGACAATATAACTATAAATGCCTTGCTAAGGACTGGAAGCAATGGCAACCTAAATCCAGTTGACTTAATGTTTGCCCTAAATAGGGATAATGGATTAAGTATAGATTTGGATGAAGTTAGGATTAAACGAATTGGTTTATATGCTGAAAAAGGGGACCAAATATATAAGCCCTTATAGTAGGGAGTGTTTTTATGAGATATATTTTTATTGATTCTTCAAATGGGCTAAACAGAGTTGGTATAGTGGAAGATGATAGGTTAGTTGAGTTCCATTTTGAAAAGACAGGTGAAGAAAAACTAGTTGGTAATATATATAGGGGAAGGGTAATCAATGTGTTGCAGGGAATGGAAGCTGCCTTTGTAGATATTGGTGAATCTAAAAATGCCTATCTCTATGTAAAGGATGCCTTACCAAAGGAACTGTTATATTCCAAAGAAAGATACAGGATTTCGGAAATAGTCAAATCTGGAGAAGAAATAATAGTACAAGTAATCAAGGAGCCCAATGGAAATAAAGGGGCTAAAATTACTACCCATATAGAAATACCTGGAAGATTTATAGTTTTTACCCCTTTTTCCAATAGGGTCAATATTTCGAGAAAAATTGAGGACCCAGAAGAAATAAAATATTTAAGGGAAGTTGGAGACCGGATTATAAAGGATGGTATGGGCCTAATCTTTCGAACAGCATCTGAATCCGTTGAGGAATCAATTTTAAAGGAAGAATACGATATTCTTTACAATATATATAAAAAAATTGAAAAGGAAAGAAATTTTCTACCATGTCCAAAACTCCTATATAGGGAACCAAATTTAGCATATCAAATAGTTAGGGATGGCTATAACGACCATACTGAAAAGATAATTGTAAACAGCAAAGAAGTCTATAATGACCTGGTTCAAATGGAAGAGTATTTCCCCTTTCACTTTTCACATAAACTACAATTAGACTTAGACTTTTCAGTAGACTATGATTATTTTATACAGAAGGAAATAAAACTCGCACTGGAAAAGAAGGTACCGCTAAAAAGTGGAGGTTATATCGTAATAGATGAAACAGAAGCCTTAACTGTCATAGATGTAAATACTGGGAAATATATAGGTACTTCTTCCTTGGGAGATACTATATTAAAGACAAATATGGAGGCAGCAGAAGAAATAGCAAGGCAAATTAGGCTTAGGGACATTGGAGGAATAATAATAATCGATTTTATTGACATGAAAAGCCAAGATGATGAAAACCTTGTACTAAATAGCCTAAAAGACCACCTCAAAAATGATAGGATTAAGGTGAATATAATAGATATTACTAAGCTTGGATTAGTAGAATTGACGAGAAAGAAAATACGCAGATCTCTGTCAACAGATTTTTACAAGACATGTCCCACCTGCAAAGGTAGAGGTAACATAATGGAAATTAGGGATTGACAATGGTTTAGATTTTTGTTAAACTAATTTGGTGAGAGCCGCTCAATCTGGGTTTAAGTTCATTTTGACACCCTGTATTGGCGAGACTAGGTTAGAGGAGGTGCAAGTTTAATGTACGCAGTAATTGAAACAGGTGGAAAACAATATAGAGTACAACAAGGAGATGTACTATTTGTTGAAAAAATAGACGCAGAAGAAGGTGCAAACGTATCCTTTGACAAGGTTCTTTTAGTATCAAAGGATGGAGATGTTGTTGCAGGTAAACCTTATGTTGATGGTGCAAAGGTAGATGCTGTTGTTTTAGAGCACGGCAAAGCTAAAAAGATCGTTGTTTTCAAGTATAAGGCAAAGAAGAACTACAGAAAGAAACAAGGTCATCGTCAACCATACACAAAAGTAAAAATAGAAAACATAATTGGTTAATAATATGATAATTGTTAGAGTTTATAGGGATCATGAAAATTACATTAAGAAATATACTGTAGAGGGACATGCAAACTTTGATGAATATGGCAAAGATATTGTGTGTGCAGCTGTTTCTGTTTTAGCACAAACAACACTACTGGCTTTAGTAGATGTGTGTGGGCTAAAAGAAGATAGGATCAAATATGAAATAGATGATAATCGAGGTTTTCTTAATGTAGAATTACCTATAGATATTGAAAAACCAGAATTAGATAAGACTCAAATCGTATTGGAAACTTTTTTTCTAGGAATTAAATCCATTATAGAAAGTTACCCAGAGTATGTGAAACTCGAAAATGGGAGGTGTAAACAATGATTAGAATGAATCTACAGTTATTCGCTTCTAAAAAAGGAGTAGGTAGTTCCAGAAACGGTAGAGATAGTGAAGCTAAAAGACTTGGTGTAAAAAAAGGTGATGGTCAAGTAGTTTTAGCTGGAAATATTCTTGTTAGACAAAGAGGAACTAAAATACACCCAGGACTTAACGTAGGTAGAGGTGGAGACGATACTCTATTTGCAAAAGTTGATGGTGTAGTTAGATTTGAAAGAAAAGGCAGAGACAAAAAACAAGTTAGTGTTTATCCAATAGAAGAATTAGCATAAAATAGCTTACCATTATGGTAAGCTTATTTTATGTAAAATTTTGCATGGGATAATTTTGTATAATATATTCACCAGGGAATAAAATAATCAAGGATTATTATATTATTGACAGACTAGATAAAATTGGTATAATTAATTTATTAGATTTTAATAAGGGATATGAGGATGATAAGATTATGTTTATAGATATAGCGAAAATACGTGTAAAAGGCGGTAAAGGCGGCGATGGTGCCGTAGCTTGGAGGAGAGAAAAATACGAGCCCTCTGGTGGTCCCTATGGAGGCGACGGTGGAAACGGCGGAAGTATTATCCTTAAAGCAGATGAGGGCATAAGGACCTTAATGGATTTTAGATATAAAAGAGTGTATTATGGAGAAAATGGTGAGAATGGACGAACCAAGAAACAGTTTGGAAGAGCCGGTAGGGATACTGTCCTAAGGGTACCTGTAGGGACTTTAGTTAAGGATGCAAATACAGGGGGAGTTATTGTAGATCTAAAAGAAAACAATCAAACCTTTGTAATAGCAAAGGGAGGCAGAGGGGGCAGAGGAAATGCCAGGTTTGCCACAGCTACTCGCCAAGCACCAAGCTTTGCAGAACCGGGAACTAAAGGTGAAGAAAGAGAGATTATTCTAGAGCTAAAACTACTAGCAGATGTAGGTTTAATTGGATTTCCCAATGTAGGAAAGTCTACTATTCTATCTATACTATCAGCAGCTAAACCTAAGATTGCAAACTATCATTTCACCACATTAAAGCCAAATCTTGGAGTAGTTAGGGTAGCTGAAGAGAAATCCTTTGTTATTGCTGATATTCCTGGCCTTATAGAGGGAGCCCATCAAGGGGCAGGTTTAGGACATGATTTCTTGAAACATATTGAAAGGACTAGGGTCCTTATTCATGTGTTAGATATATCTGGTAGTGAAGGGAGAGATCCACTGGAAGATTTCTACAAGATTAATGAAGAGTTGGTAAAATACAATGAAAAATTAGGCAACAAGCCACAAATAGTCGCTGCCAACAAAATGGACTTACCTGGAGCAGACGAGGGGCTTGAAAAAATCTCAAAAGAATTGGAACCTAAAGGATATAAAATATATCCAGTATCTGCAGCCACATTGGAAGGTATTGATGAGCTAAAATATGCAGCATGGGACTTACTAATGAATACAGAAGATTCCTATGAAACCTTTGATGAAGAACATATACATCATGAAGAAGTTACTGAAGATGAAATTATTGTTAGAAAGGAAGATGGTGCATATATAGTAGAAGGGTATTTTGTTGAAAGACTTTTAAATTCAGTTTATTTCGATGATGTAGATTCACTAAGATATTTTCAAGACATGCTTAGGAAAAAAGGCATCATAGATGAACTTAAGGAACTAGGTATTCAAGAAAACGACTCAGTATTTATATGCGGTTATGAATTTGAATTCTTTGAATAAGATGGAGGTTAACTTGTAAAATGGACTGCTATAATTGTGGAAATTGCAAAGAAAATCAACCAGCGTACTATTGCATAGCAAAAAATCAGATAGTAATCAATGAAAACTATGTACCACAAGAAAAGGCTAGGACTGGATGGAAAAAAGGTAGCTCACATTATGAAAAAATAAGAAGGCAGAACAAAAAAGAAGTAGAAGCTTAAATTAAGGAGTGGAATAATTGCTTACAGGAAAACAAAGAGCATATTTAAAAAGTATGGCGAATACTATGGAACCAGCATTCCAACTAGGGAAAAATGGTTTAACAGATAATTTTTTAAAACAAATAGAAGACTATTTAGAGGCCAATGAAATAGTAAAGGTTAAGGTATTAAAAAACAGCTTATTAGATGCAGCTGACATGGCCAGTGAAATAGCTGAAGCAATTGGAGCAGAATTTGTACAAAGCTTAGGCAATAAATTTGTTTTATATAAGGAATCTAAAAACAATAAAAGAATTCAATTACCATAATAGATTTTAGACTTCAGAATTATTTCTGAAGTTTAATTTTTATAACCAACAGGAAAGCCCTACATATTTATTATAATAAAGGACTTTCCGGATTTTTAAAGCTTGATTGAAGATTTCTTTAATAGGAGGAAAACCGATGAAAATAGGTATTATGGGTGGGAGCTTTGATCCTATACATATGGGACATTTAATAATTGGTGAAAATGCAAGGGATTCCTTGAACCTAGATAAGGTAATATTTATACCTACTGGGACTAATCCCTTTAAAAGAGATGGGGCTACTAGTTCCTCTAACCATAGGGTGAATATGGTGAAATTAGCCATAGAATTAAATCCCTACTTCACCATGTCCACCATAGAAGTAGAAAGACAAGGAATTTCCTATACCATTGACACATTAAAGATTTTAAAGGATAGGTACAAAGAAGACCAACTCTATTTTATCATAGGTACAGATATTATATTTCAAATAGAAAAATGGAAAGACTTTCAAGACCTATTTAAACTGTGTAAATTCGCATTGTTTAATAGGCCAGGAAAGGAAATAAGCGAAATAGAAAATAGGCTTAAAGAATTGAGTTCAAAACACAATATATCCTTTGTAAGGTTAAACTCACCCTTAATAGATATTTCCTCTACTGATATAAGAAATAGGCTTAGAAATAAACAGACTATTAAATACTTGGTACCTAAAGAAGTTGAGGAATATATCCTAAAACACAATCTATATATGGAGGAAGTTTAAATGGATAGGTTAGAAAATGAGCTAATCAAGGATATTGGAGAGGAAAGGTACAATCACACCTTAAGGGTAGTAGATACAGCTATAAAACTAGCCCGAAAGCATGATATAGATTTAGAAAAAGTAAAAAAAGCGGCTATTTTACACGATTGTGCTAAATTTCCAGGCCAAATAAACTGGTTGAAAATGGCAAGGGACTTTGATATAATTTTAGATAATTATATGGAGTATAATCAGGACTTGATTCACGCCCCTTTAGGAGCTAAAATCGCAGAAGTAAAATATAAAATAGAAGATAAAGAAGTATTAGATGCAATTTATTACCATACAACAGGTAGAGAAAATATGACCCTATTGGATAAAATAATATATATAGCTGACTATATAGAGCCAGGTAGAAAGTTTCCAGGAGTAGATGAAATACGTAAAGAAACTTTTGCCCACTTAGATAGGGGAATACTACTTGCCCTGGACAATACTATAAAATTTTTAGTAGATAGAAATAAACTAATCCATCCAAATACATTGAAGGCAAGAAATTTTTTGTTAATGGACCTAAATCCAAAGATAAAAGAGGATATTTTTTTATAGCTTTGGAATAGATTTTAATATAGATAAAATACTTAGGGGGTAAATTAATGATTGATTTAGAAAAAAAACTTTCCATTGTTACAAATGCATGTGAAGATAAAAAAGGATTTGATATTAAGGTAATCAATGTTGCTAAACTTACTTCCATTGCAGATTATTTTGTCATAGTAAGTGGTAACTCTTCTACCCAAGTTATGGCAATAGCTGATGAAGTTGAAGATAAATTGAAAGAAGCAGGATATCCTGAAGTAAAAAAGGAAGGATATCATAGCGGAAGATGGATATTGATAGATTTAAATGATGTAATAGTGCATATATTCCACAAAGAAGAAAGGGAGTATTATGATCTAGAAAGATTGTGGTCAGATACAGAAGTTAAAATAAAAAAGGAGGGTAACAACAGCTAAAATAATTTTATAAAAAATTACAAAACTCTATATACAATTTATAAAAGTATGATATAATTGTATATAGAGAGGTGATAATAATGAAATATTATAGTA
>Ga0209537_1001193_pt1 | contig 29947 bp, 24 predicted proteins | sample BioPla4DNA1_FD_187698 | JGI IMG/M metagenome (GOLD analysis project Ga0209537, IMG submission 187698) | Biogas fermentation microbial communities from Germany - Plant 4 DNA1 (SPAdes) (version 2) | ecosystem: Engineered > Bioreactor > Anaerobic > Digestate | place: Bielefeld, North...
TCAATAGGCCCAATCAGCCTGATGCCTGTGATAAGCTTCTTTTCTAAGGCGTTCTTGGTGTTTTTTGCAGTGGGAGCACGGATAGCCTATAGGATTGTCCTTATCCATATTTCAAATGCTTCGCTGCTTCTCTGACGGTAAGCGGAGCCAGTGTGTGGGTATTCAAAAAATCCAGCACCCATTTTGCATCTGTTTTTGCATATTCCCTTAGCGCCCATCCGATTGCCTTATCAATAAAGAATTCTCCGGTTTCGGAGTGTCTTTGTATCAGTTCTGAAAGCAACTTTGTGTCGGTTTTGTCCTTATACTTTAACTGGAATAAGATTGCGGTGCGTATCAGCCAGATATTGCCGCTCTCTGAGAAGTGCTGTATCTCTTTATGACGTATCTCCGGATACTTCATACACAGTGTGCCTACTACCTTCGTTGCAAGCGCATCCACAGTATCCCACCAGGATTTCTCTGCGATAAGCTCCTCTACGAGTGCTATATGGTTCTGTGACAGGGTCTTGCTTTTTCTCGTCAGATAGTCTACGGCAAAATACTGGTATTCTCTTTCGGGAAGCCCCCAGAGGAACCGGACAAATTCCTCACTGAACGGTTCCTTCATGCACCCCGTCTTCTTGTCGATTTCCCTCTGCAGCTGCCTTCGCTTCTGAGTCTTGATTCCGAGAAAAGGGAATTGATCTCTCATGTATGCTGCCATGGGCTTGCTGAGATCGGGATCAGCATTGGCTGAGAAGATGTTAACGGTGAGTTGGAACAGTTGGGCTTGACTCATGTGTATCTCCTTATTCATGTCCATCCTCTCTTAATGCAGTCATTTTCTTGGTATCAATAACCTCGATTCGATGACGGCTTATCGTTTTACTCCAAACGGCAACCCCCTGAGCTCAAGGAGCACTCGTCTTCCTCCATGCACTAGCTCAGACTTGATCCTGTCACGCTGTTGAGCTGCAAGCGCATTCCAGGTGTCATGCTGCAAAGGATACACCAGGGTCGCTGTAATCTCTTCCGCTTCATAGATGGCTGAGTAGGCCAATACCTGGTGAAGATCTGCTCGATGGGCTTCACGTGCTTCTTCCGTGAAGCGCCGCCAACCTACCTGATCCAGTTCAGCTAGATGGGCTTTGTACTTAGCATCAATGATGTGAATAGAACGCCCGCGGCGTACGATGATGTCTGGAGCTAAATGAGTTAGGGAGCGACGTACCGGATCCGACCAAGCGAGCGGGATAGTAGTCTCCCCCAGACGGGCAACCCTTACTTCGCCACCTTTTGATGCAGCTTCGCGCCGGATAACCCCTTCAACATACGCCTCCCAAAGATCGCTGAGTGATAGCGACCAGGCGATGCCATCAAGCTCGCGGCCGCCTCCGAGCCCTCGCTCCTCTTCGACCCAGGCTAACGCCTCTAACCCCCGAAACACGGTATCGTTTATGAGGCTTGTGTGAATCCAGCGTTTCAGATGTGAGCTGCTGGGACGTAAAGGGGCAACTTCAGTTAAGATAGCGAGCAGTCGTCGGGCTAGCTCGGCAAGGCTTGAGGCGATTACATCTCTTTGTCCAACACGTGTTAAGTCTGCGTAGAGTCTCTCCAATGCCCATCGAATATACCCACGCAATAGAGGATCATATCCGAGATCGGGAAAGCGACAAGGCAGCCTTTCCCAATAACCGCGTGTTAGTGATTGAGAGATGTAACGTTGCCAAAGAATACGCCCCCTTGGACGCGATAGCATCTCCTCATGCTCGTTGTAACCGCGATACATCTGACTGAGCAGCGCCTCCAAACGTACCAGGACAGGGCCTGCAAGAACCCAAGGCGGGATCTCGCGACCACTGCCAGGAACCATTGGCAATTCGTGAAACTCAGGCAATGCTGGCCAGCCTGTCTCTGCGAGAACTTGGCCTACACCTGACCAGCCAAAGCGAGGTTTGACTATTAGGCCTCCTACAACGTGGTTGGTTTGACCGGAGCAAAGAGGAATGGCTCCGGTGCGGCCTCCGGCTTGGATTTGGATGGTAAAGCCTGAAGAATCAAATACTGCTTCGGCTTTTACATCTAGAGCGCGGAAGGCTTCTTCATTGAAGCGCAAAAAGGAGTGAGCAAAAGTTCCCCAGCCTCCACCGCGTTGCCGGGGAGCAAAAGGCTGAGGAGAAAGCGTGATAGGGCGACTGTTATCTTCTGTTATATACAGCGGCAGCTGTTGACGTATAGACCGTCTACTCAACCCAGACGCCATGATTAACAAACCCTTCGATCTGATCTCGGACTGCCTGTAGTTCTGCGCCGAAAGAGGCTACAAGCCCTTCTCGCAAGTATTCGTCGAGTAACGGAAGAAGCTCAAAGCGGAATCTTTGTCTCAGTTCATCTTCGGTGTCTGCCAAGAAGAAGCTTTGGCCAGGCAGGAGATTGAGTACTTCATCAGGAGCATGCTCGGTGAATATATCTTGCAGGGCCCCAAAGATCTTTGCTGCAGTTCGGGGACTGTTTTTGGCGATTACATCTGAATCTGGGAAGAGAGTGACGAATGCAAAGCGGCGTCGAATTGCCAGATCAATAGGGGCAATGGATCTGTCTGCGGTATTCATAGTGCCCAAAACATAAAGGTTTCGGGGAAGCGAAAAGGAAGTTTCTCCATTTGCTACGTGAGGTAGCTCCACTGTGCGGGGTATTTCTTCACCAGGCTCAAACAGGTAAATCGCTTCACCGAGGACCTTGCCTAAGTCTGCCCGGTTGATCTCATCAATAACAAGGAGAAATGGTTTGTCTTGAGCTGCCTTTGCGGATTCTAGCAGCCAACCCCGACGCACGTTAAAGTATAGAGACCTTTCACTGGTGTCTGGTGAAAGGCCAATAATGAAGTCTTCATACGTGACTGCCGGGTGAAACTGAACAGTCATGCCATGGTCATTGAAAAAGTACCGCTTAATCCGATCAGCCATACGAGTTTTGCCGGTGCCAGGAGGACCTTGAAGGATGACAAATCGGCGGTCCTGTAGCAGCTGGTATACCTCATCTTCTTTAATGCGAGCGAAAAGGTCTGCTCGGAGAGCATCAATGAGCTTATGGTATTCCATTTCAAAGGCTTTAAGTAGTGGCCAGCCGCGTTCAAAGGCGTATAAATCGAAGAAAGCCTGGACCACAAAACGAGCTACATCAAAATCATCCCTGGGGACTTCTGCAACAGCATAGAGCTCGTTGCCATATCTCTCCAATGCTTTCTTAAAATTCGGGAGCCGACGACGTACGAAATGGGGGACTGGAACCCCCAAAGCAGTTGGGTCTGGTTTTGTCCAGGCCCACACCCCGTGCTTAGCCAGGTAACGGCGTAGAGCGTGTATTCTTCTGCGGTGACCTGGTCGGCTGAGAAGGCCTTCATCTGGTGATAGGCCAGCCGTTCCTACAACGAAGGTAATAATAGATCCACTGTCTTCAGTAGGAAACCATATTAAGCTTGCACCGCCATAAGCACCAGAGGTTGGGTTATCGGGATGGATAAAACCAGCGAATGGGACATCAAGCTTAGCCTGTAGAGTGTCGCGGATAGATGCCTGGCTAGAGAATCGTTGGTGGTAGCGGTTGCCGAACAGGGCCTCCAAAAGGGATCTTGCTGTATCCTCAGGGACAGGAAGGCCGCCAGCAATCAGCTGCGAGAGTTCCGTAAGGACGTCTGCCATAGTGATCCTCCTTAATGGGTCTTGTGTATCCAGGTATTCGTTCACAGCTTCTGGAATTCCTTCCCTTTGCAGGTTTCTATCATGTCGGGCGCATGTCACTTGCATTGTGCTTGGGTTATTCCTAGCTTCAATCGGGTTTAATTAGGGTGAGGTGGGCGAGATCAAACCACCCTTTTATGAAACGATGGTTCGATCTCGGCCACCATTTCCGATTGTTTCGAGCACACCTTCCTATTAGAACACATCTTCGGTTTTTTTGAGCAAACGTTCATAAATGAGCGGTTTTCAACCACCTTTCCTTGAAGAGGTGGCACAATTTCGCCCACCCTTTTGGATTTTTTCGAGCAAACGCTCATAAATGGGAGATCTTGAACCACCAAAACTGCCTCAGGTGGTAGAGAATCGACCACATTTTCAGGCTCTAAGCGGATGTTGGGACCTTTTTGGGGCTCAGGTGGTAGATTCTCTACCACTTTTTTGGAAAATGTGGCAGTTTTTCGCCCACCTTTTTGAAAAAGGTGGATCGATTTCAACCACCAAACCATGATTTGTAAGATTATGGGAGTCGTGGTGGTCGATATCCTACCACCTTAACGCCTGATCATGGTAGAAAACCTTCCACCATTAAACCTTTCGGTGGGCAAAAATCTACCATTTACGAGCATGTGCTCAAAACTGTGGTAGAAAAGCTGCCATCACAGAGCCTCGCGGTGGTAGGATTTCTACCACTAGGACTGCCGCTTCCCGGAGTGGTTGCAGGAATTGGATTACGGACAAGCGTTAGGGGGACGATTATCAGCCACCGGGACGATTCCAGCCATAAAAAAGTTGGTGATCAACCCTGAGCGATGGTCTGCCATGAAAGTAAGTGTTGGCAGGAAGGCTTTTGGTGGATAGCGCTGACAAATACGTCTAACTGACTTGCGCCCTTATGCGTACGCTTGTATCCATTGATTAATCCGCCATTGCTGCTGTTGTGTCAGCTTACTGGCTCACTATCCCTCACTTCGCATTCGCTTGTATGCGTTGATCAACCCATTAGTGCTGCTATCATGACCGGTTACAGGTTCATCGTCGCTCAACTCAGGCAGGATGGCGTTGGCAAGTTGCTTGCCGAGCTCAACGCCCATTTGGTCGAAGCCATTAATACTCCAGATCGCGCATTGTGTGAAGATCTTGTGTTCGTAGAGTGCGATAAGCATGCCCAATGTCTCGGGGGTCAGCTTCTTATATAAGAACGTGTTTGTGGGTCTGTTTCCTTCAAAAGTCTTGGCAGCTGTAAGCAGTTCCAGTGTCTCTCCTGAATAGCCCTGGGCTATCAGTTCTGCATGTGTTTCGTCAGAAGTCCTACCTTTCATAAGTGCCTCTGTCTGTGCAAGGCAGTTTGCGACTAAGACAGTGTGGTGGTCTCCGATAGGATTGTGGCTTTGCGCAGCAACCAGGAAGTCACAGGGAACCAATCTTGTGCCCTGGTGGATTAACTGATAGAATGCGTGCTGGCCTCTGGTACCAGGTTGTCCCCATATTATTGCACCTGTCTTGTAGTCTACCGCATTGCCTTCTCTCGAGATCTGCTTGCCGCAGCTTTCCATATCAGCTTGCTGCAGGTAAGCAGGGAAATAAGTCAGATACTCGTCATAAGGCAGGATCGCATGGCTTTCCGCTCCCAGGAAATTGTTGTACCAGATCCCCAGGAGCCCCATGATTACAGGGATGTTTCGGTGGAAGGGTTCGGTTCTGAAATGTTCATCTACCTTGTGTGCGCCTGTCAAAAGGGCTTCGAAGTTGTCCATTCCTACGTAGAGCGCGATTGAAAGCCCGATAGATGACCAGAGAGAATAACGTCCACCAACCCAATCCCAAAAAATGAACATGTTATCTTTGTCAATCCCGAAGGCTTCAACTGCCTTGCGGTTAGTGGAGCAAGCTACAAAATGCCTGGCTATCGCTTTTTCATCGCCTGCCTGGTCGAGAAACCACCGGCGGGCTGTGTGAGAGTTCATCATGGTCTCTTGAGTAGTAAAGGTTTTAGAAGAAATCAGGAACAGGGTCGTCTCGGGATTAAGCTCTTTCAAAGCCTCGGTAATGTCAGTAGGATCAACATTAGATACAAAATGCACGCGCAAGCGGTCATGTCCGTACGGCCTAAGTGCATGTGTGACCATGCGTGGTCCAAGATCTGATCCGCCGATTCCGATATTAACGACATCAGTTATGGGAGACCCCGTATAACCCTTCCATCTGCCGCTCCTGACAGCCTCTGAGAAGGTTCGCATCTTGACGAGGACTGAGTTCACTTCCGGCATCACGTCTTTACCGTCTACAAAAATGGGGCGGTTGGATCGGTTTCGTAGCGCAATATGCAATGCAGCCCGGCTTTCGGTAGTATTGATTTTCTCTCCTTCAAACATTGCCCGGATGGCCCGGGGTAACCCGGCTTGTTCGGCGAGGTCTTCGAGGAGCTTTACGGTCTCATCTGTGATGCGGTTTTTTGAGTAGTCAAACAGCAGATCTTCAAACCGGATAGAAAACTCTTCGAACCGATGCGGGTTAGATGCGAATAGGTCGCGCATATGCACGGTTTGCATCTTCTTTGCATGAGCAGCCAGGGTTTGCCAAGCAGGAAGCTGAGTCAAGGACATAGCAATGCTCCTCTCGGTTGCCTTAGTCTCACAGGCGAATGAGGTTCTTCAGGAAAATGCGATCTTCGTACAACCTATATATGAGCCGGTATTGTAGCATTGATTTTCAATATATTGAATTTATCATATCCATTATTTCATTATATTGTAATCATTATATCCTTTTTTGCCGCGATCTAGGCATTGGTTGGAAAGGGGCTTGCCGACAATCGTTTTTTCGGATGACGATCTTGAAGGATTCGGTGATATACTCATTCATGTGGTAAGTGTTGGAGCACTTGGCGATCTGTAAGGTATCTAAAGGTGGCTTGGAGCATTGGGAGTATTTGAAGGCGCTCCTAAGTATTCGGAGGCATTGTACGGTATCCAGAGGCATTGTAAAGTATTTGGAGGTATTCTTAAGTAGTCGGATTGTATTTTGAGTTATTTGAAAAGCACTTTGAGATGACTTGAGGCACATGGAGGTGTACCTGGATGTTCATAATGGATGCGCACTGTGACACCCTTATGGACGTAGTGGACGGACGCCGCAGGCTGGCGGACAGGGATAAAGGGGGACAACTTGACCTCCCGCGCATGATTGAGGGGGGAGTCGGAGCCCAGATATTCGCCATCTATGTATCACCGGAGTATCTGCCCGGTGCAGGAGCCAGGCGAACGCTTCAGTTCATTGATGCGTTTTATCGTGAAATAGAAGACAACAGCGATAAACTTGTGTTCGCCACAACCGGTAAAGACGTAGACAAAGCGCGCGAGGAGGGGAAGATCGCAGCTCTTCTGTCAATAGAAGGCGGCGAGGTGCTGGAGGGCAGGATTGAGCTACTGCGTATCTTTTACCGGCTTGGCGTAAGGCTTATGACCCTCACTTGGAGCCGCAGGAACGAGCTGGCAGACGGGGCCTTCGAAGAAAGGACAGGCGGCGGTCTCACCAGGTTCGGCGTCGAGGTAGTCGAAGAAATGGATAGGCTGGGCATGGTTGTGGATGTGTCCCACATTTCAGAGGCTGGCTTCTGGGACGTCATGAAAGTATCGAAAAAACCGGTCATCGCTTCACATTCGAACTCAAAGGCGCTTTGCTCCCATCCGCGAAATATCACCGATGAACAGGCTAAGGCGATCGCAGACAAAGGCGGATTTATAGGTGTGAACTTCGCAGGACATTTCCTGGGAGAGGGAAGGCGCTCTCTTGACGGAGTCCTGGATCATATTGATCATTTCTGCAGAGTTGTAGGCCATGAGCACGTTGGATTAGGCTCGGATTTCGACGGTTTGCCCTATGAGCGGCTTCCTGATGAGCTGAAAGATGTATCCACACTACCCAAAATCGCCCAAGGAGTGGCTGGCCGAGGCTATTCTGATGAGGAGATACGTGGGATCATGGGGGAAAACCTACTCCGTGTCGTAAGAAGCGTAATAGGCTGAATATAGAAACAGACTGTAATTAAGACTTCTGAGCCGCTATTTACTACTATAGTGCTATAGCACTTTACTTAAGAAAGATTGGGTTCTCGGGTTTTGCGGGTTTCCAAGGACCTGCTCAGGCGGGCCTTCTTCTACAATCAGGCCTTCGTCCATGAAGAGGATCCTGTCGCCCACCTCGCGCGCGAAGCCCATTTCGTGGGTGACTATTACCATGGTCATACCTTCTTCTGCGAGTTTGCGGATGACGTCAAGCACTTCGCCGATCATCTCAGGATCCAAAGCGGATGTCGCTTCATCGAACAGCATGGCTGTAGGCTTCATGGCCAGGGCCCGCGCTATTGCAACACGCTGCTGCTGTCCGCCGGACAGCTCAGATGGATATGCGTTTTCCTTCTCTGCGATTCCTACTTTTCGTAAGAGCTCCCGGGCGGTCTCACGTGCTTCGTCCACGGGTATTCCCCGTACCTTCGTGGGGCCAAGAGTGATATTCTCCAGCACAGTCATATGTGGAAAGAGGTTGAACTGCTGGAAGACCATGCCCATCTCACGGCGCACCTCATTTACGTTGATGTGCGGGTCAGTGATGCACTGTCCGCGGAAGAATATCTGGCCTGCAGTGGGTTTTTCCAGCAGGTTAAGGCAGCGCAAGAAGGTGCTTTTTCCCGATCCTGACGGTCCGATAATCACGACTACTTCGTGGGGCTTGACAGAGACATCAATCCCACGCAGAACATGATTATTTCCGAAGCGTTTTTCCAGTCCAACGGTTTTAATCAACTACCTTCAACCTCTTTTCAGACCAGGCTACCAGCCTGGATATTGCCAGAGTCATTACTAGATAGATAAGGGCTACTACCATATATACCTCAAAAGGCCTGAAAGCCCTTGTGATAACTACCTGCCCTTTTCGGAGCAGCTCTTCCAAGGCTATGACCGATACCAATGACGAGTCCTTCAGCATCGCAATGAATTCGTTACCCAGGGGAGGTATGATTCTCCGAAATGCCTGCGGAAAGATAATATATCGCATGGTCTGGGAATAAGTCAACCCTATCGATCTGCCTGCTTCCGTCTGTCCTCTGTCTACAGACTGTATGCCTGCTCTCACGATTTCAGCCACATAAGCCCCGCTGTTGATGCCCATTGCCGTAATGGCAGCGACAAAAGGCGGAATGGGCCGGCCCAGGATTGAAGGCAGGCCGAAGTACACAAGGAACAACTGGACGAGAAGAGGTGTGCCCCTGATAAAATCTACATAAACACCTGTTACCAGACGGATTATTCGGTTAGCGCTGACACGGCCTATCCCGACGAAGGATCCGATAACAAGACCGATTGCCACGGCAATGGTGGCAAGCTCGACAGTAAGCCGTGCGCCGAGTAGAAGCGCCGGCATTATCCCAGGAATTATCGAAAAATCTAGCGCCACGTCAATTCCTCCATCAACCCGCATTGCATGAAGACCGGTCACGGCGGCTTACTGCCGGCGTGACCGGACCACAAAGGACGAACTAAAGATACACCTCCATCACTTAAGAGGGCAAGCTAGTTTGCCTGGAACCAGTTGGCGTATATCTCGTCGTATTCGCCTGAAGCCTTGATGGAGGCAAGTGCACGGTTGATCTTCTTTATCAGATCTGTGTCGTTCTTGCGCATGGCGATACCGTAGTATTCCATTGTAAAGGGCTCGCTGTATTTTATGTCGTCATATTCCTTGGCAATCTCAGCTGCAACTGCCAAGTCAATTATACATGCAGGCACGCTTCCGTTGCGAACTTCCTGGATCGCGTCAGGCGCCAGGTTAAACCGCTTGACTGTTGCACCTTCGATGTCTGACGCTGCAAGGTCGCCTGTTGTGCCGATCTGAACGGCGATGGCCTTACCCAACAGGTCTTCTACAGTCACGATGGACGTATCGTCAGCTCGGGTCACTATGACCTGGCCTGCTGAGAAGTAAGGATCCGAGAAGGCCACTGCCTTCATTCGCTCGTCAGTGATGGTCATTGCTGATATTATACAATCGTAGTTGCCGGTCAAGAGCCCTGGGATAAGGCCGTCCCATGCAGTGTTTACAATCTGAACCTCCATATCTGCGGCAGCTCCCACAGCTTTAATCAGGTCTATGTCGAATCCCAGGTACTCCCCGGTCTTCTCATCCTGAAACTCAAAAGGCGGGAAGTCTGCACTTGTCCCGACTCGTAGAACAGGCTTTGCACCTACGACAGCAGAGGATCCTACAATTAGGAGAATTGCCATGCACAATAAAGACAGCAAGAATGTTCGTTTCAAAGCCTACAACCCCTTCCGTATAATCTTACAATAGATATGCATAATTATACTTACTGCGAAAGCGGTTGTCAAGGTTATTATGCAATTGCTTATCGAGGTTTCTATTCAGACTGTGATTGATGCCCATCGTTATGCCGGTTTTCATTTCGATCCTGATCCCGACTCTTGCCCCTGACGTATTCCTGACTTATCTTGGGCTTGCCGGAATTCCGAGCTTCGTTTGCCTGATCTTGTTTAACACAGTAACAGCTTCTATAATCATCCATATTTCAAGTAAAATGATCAGCCCGTCGATTGCAGCCAGGAGAGTGTTGCCTGCTGCCAGGTAGTTGAAGAAGTTCCCTACCATGCCCCAGGTAGTCATGATTATCATGAATATCATGGGAATCATCGTGTAAACGGTAGGTTTGTCTTTCTGTGCAAGATATACAGTTACCGCGAGCAGCGCCAAGCCGGCCAGCATCTGGTTTGTGGCGCCGAAGAGAGGCCATATTACGTTGGCGCTTCCGCGAAATGCAAGCAAGTAAGCGGTAACGACTGCGATGCCGGCTGCGATGTACTTGTCTACGAGCCAGTTCTGCTTGATGCTGTCGCCGAACTCGGAGATCACGTACCGCTGCAGTCTTGTGGCTGTGTCAATCGTAGTGCTGGCAAAGCTGACCATAAACACAGCTAGTATGTTTATTGCTAAGGCCCTGGGGATACCCAGCGCTTCGACGATTCTAGCGCCCCCTTCCGCAAAAGTCGGGAGCGTCGGGACCGTAGCGTAGTTGGAATAAGTCGTAAGCCACGCTTCCCTAGTCACTCCGGTTGTAACTGCAAGGATCACTAGTGTTGCCAGGGCGGCTTCGAGGAGCATGCCTCCGTATCCCACTGCAACTGCAGACGGCTCTTTGTCAATTTGTTTAGCGCTGGTGCCGCTTGATACCAAGCTGTGGAATCCCGATATTGCGCCGCAAGCGATAGTAATGAAGAGGAACGGGAATATGGGAGGAGCTCCTGCAGGAGCCGACACTACAGCCGGTGCGACTATCGGGAGAGGCCTTACGATTATTCCTAGGATGAGAAGGATCATTGCGATGCCAAGCTCCAAGGCGTTGATGTAGTCTCTCGGCTGCAACAGGCGTTGTACCGGCAGAGTTGATGCAAAGAAGATGTAAATCATAATGATGACAAGCCACACCGGATGAGAAAGGCTGATTGGAATGTAGAGGCCAAGCCAAATCGTAAGGTACATTAAGGCTATTGCTACGATGGAACCAACAACGAGGCTGCCCTTCTGTTGATAGATGTACCATGATAACCCCATTGCAATAATAATTTCAGCCCAGATAGGGAAGACGCATTGAGGATACTGGACGAACAAGTTTGCCATGAGGATTGCAAAGATTGCTATCACGATCCAGAGACAGAAGAAGATGATAAGAAAGAACAGAGATCTCGTGCGCGGATTTACGACATTTCCCGTTACATCGCCGATAGACCTGCCGTCATGGCGCATTGACAGGACCAGTGCCCCTAAGTCATGTACCGCGCCTGCAAAGATTGATCCGAAGACTACCCAAAGCAGTGCAGGCACCCAGCCCCATATGACTCCGAGCACCGGGCCGACGATAGGCCCTGTTCCTGCAATGGACGTAAAATGGTGGCCGGCAAGGATAAACTTGTTTGTAGGGACATAGTCTACACCGTCATTGTGCTTCTCGGCAGGCGTGATATTCTTTGCTGCCAGCTCAAACACTTTGGAACCCAATTTCTTGCCGTAAAGATTGTACGCCAGGATGTACAAGACGAACGTCACTACCATCACCAATAAAGAATTCATCTCACTTCACCTCCCAAGTGGTATTTGGGGATAGGACGGTGACTTCGCCATCCCAATCCATCCCTTCGGTACTTATTAGACAATTCCTTCTAATATGATAATTCGGTCTACTCGGAATTTCATATGGACAATTTAGTATAGAGGCGCGATAATCGGGCCCCTCAATTATTCGGAATAAGATAAACCGGTGCAGCCCAAATAATAGCAGCGGATTTAGTAGGTGTGAGACAGGTTTTTTCGTTTGCTTTTCTTTGGCGGGGCAGCAGCATTAGCATGATAACATTGACGAAAGAAGTCGCCTAATATTACTTGATATCTCTTGTGTTTAGTTGTGTCAAATGGTATACTTTCCCTGAAAGGGGGTGCCGCTGTGCGTGAACGGAATCTTGCGACTGCTAAGGAGCTTGCTGATATGTTGAAGTTGTCGGTGGAGACCATATGGCGTTATACCCGTAACTCAGAGATTCCTTATGTGCAATTGTCCAACAGGCAGTACCGATATGATCCCCAAGAGGTTTTGCGCCATCTTGGCATTGATCAATCGCCGGAGCCAGGCGGCGAGCAGGCGGGTCAACCGGTTGCTGGGTCAGCTGCCACAGTTCGAGAAGCCAGGCCTGAATACATTACAGATAGGGTGTACACTTACGAGGACTACCTCAAGTTGCCGGACGAGGAGTGCTACCACTACGAGATCCTCGATGGCGTGCTTGTTAAAGAGCCTGCACCATATGTCCACCATCAGCGGGTATCCAGGAGGCTGCAGCGGCTCCTTGAGGACTACTTTGTTCAGCGAGACCCTGAGGGCGAGGTTTTTAATGCGCCTATCGATGTGACCTTGTCAGACGCCAATGTCATCCAGCCGGATCTGGTTTATGTTCCCGGCAGGCAAAAGGAGATTATCAAGGAAGAAAGGATAGACGGGGCCCCGTATCTTGTTGTGGAGGTCGTTTCCAAGTGGACTCGAGCTAAGGACCGCGTGAGAAAACGTAGTATATATGAGCGGGTGGGTGTGCCGCACTACTGGGTGGTCGATCCCTTTGACGAGATAATCGAGGCGTATGCATTACAGAGTGGTCACTATATCCTTAGGAGCTCAGGCCTTGATGGAGGTGAATTTACGCATCCTGACTTTCCGGGCTTTTCAGTGGAGCTTAAAGCGCTATGGCGTCGGCCGGAATGAACAAACCATGGGTACTGTTAGCGGCCTTATCTCCAAGAATCATGAAACTCGGCAGCCCGAGTGTTAAGTGCGCAAATAGTCAAAATGAACGCAAGAGGGGACAGTGCAGGAATCCGACAGTGCCTAAGGTCGACTTAGGTTTTGAATGAATCAACACTTATCCCCTGGATACCAGTCCTAACAAGCTGTAAGTTTTACCTAACAGACTGTAAGTTTTCCAAGATTGCAGGTTTTGATAAAAATCTTCCGTCGGATAGAAGGAATTCGGCAACTAATAGCAAATATGTACTAATGACATCGATGTCATAAGGTGAAGAAGAAAGGCAATTGGTGGTTCAGGAGGCAGAAGGGTGCGAGGTAGGAGTACTATCTACGACGTAGCGGAGCTGGCCGGTGTATCTGCAAAAACGGTCTCACGAGTTATAAACAACTCATCCCTGGTTGCACCTGGAACCAGGAGAAAGGTTTTAGCAGCCATTGCTGAACTTGACTTCCATCCTGATTCTGCAGCAAAAGGCCTTCGCCAGCGGCGCAGAAAATCAGTAGGCCTGGTTATCCCTTATGGCAGCGACTTTGTATTCCAAGACCCAGGGATGTGGGCTCAGGCAAACGGAGCTCACAGAGCGCTTTCCGAACGCGGTTACGACCTGGTTTTGGCTGTGCCTCAAACCAAGGAACTGGTGTTGCATGAGCTCAGCAGGCTCACTAAGAACCGCACTGTAGACGGGGTAATCCTGTACGCCATGGAAGGCGTGGAGGCGCTGGTTAAGGAATTTGACCGGCTCAAGATTAGATATGTGTCGCTCTCAGTGTGCTATTCAGGACAGGATTATAACTTTGTAGAAACGGATTCATCATACGTGTCTCACCTGGCTACCAGGTACATGATTACCCAGGGCGCAAGGCGTATCGGATTGATTCGCGAGCCGGAAGGGTTTTTCCATGCGGATAAAGCCACCGCTGAGGAGGGTTACCACCGTGCGCATCTGGAGGCCGGCTTGCCGGTGGACAGGTCTTTAATACTTGCAGGCGACTACTCGATAGTATCAGGGTATGAACGGACGTGCCAGCTCTTAAGAGATTATCCTGACATTGACGGAATCCTCTGTATGAGCGATCCGATGGCAATGGGAGCCCTCAGGGCATTGAGAGAGCATGGGTTAACCCCCGGCGTTGACATTGACTTTGTTGCAGGTGACGATTTCCCGAGTACCAGAGAGATATGGCCGGGTCTTACGTCAATCAGGACTCCTCTTTACGAACAAGGATACCAAGCAGGAACAATGATAGTGGATTATATAGAATCAGGACAGAAGATCCCGGGAAGGGTCCTTAAAGGCGAGTTGATAGTGCGTCAGTCAGTCAGATCCCTACACTAGACTGGAAGACTAGACTGGAAGGGAGACGATCCGATGAAACGCTTGTCAGGATGGTCCAGAAGAAAGCATGCCACAGCTTACTGGATGATCCTGCCGGCTGTAGTAGCCATGCTTTTGGTGCACTACATACCTATGCTTTGGGGCTTCTATATCAGCGCACATGATGTCAACATCTTCACAATGGTCAACTGGATCAATGCTCCGTTTGTAGGATTCCGAAACTTCATAGACGGCTTGAACCCTGCTACAACCACCGGTGCCCGTGCGTTGAGATCTCTCGTCAATATTACAGTCTATTCCATCGTAGCTATAGGTGCAGGCTACGTAATAGGCCTTGCAGTAGCAATCCTCCTTAACCAGAACTTCCGGGGGAGGACCTTAATGAGAGGCCTAATCCTCCTTCCCTACATCACACCTGACTCTGTAGCATATAACGTTTGGAAATTCATCTTCCAGTCAAGAATAGGCCTGCTTAACCGCTATCTTATCCAGTGGAATCTTGTGTCGGAGCCTCCTATCTGGCTGATAGGGCCTCCTGCGCTCTGGTCAGTAACGATCGCAAGCATATGGAAAGGCTGGCCTTTTGCAGCTCTTATCCTTCTTGCAGCTTTGCAGAAGATCCCGCAGGAGCTTTACGAGGCTGCCCGCGTAGACGGTGCTACAGCCTGGCAGCAGTTTACAATGATTACAATGCCGCAGCTTCGAACAGTATCTGTAATGCAGATCCTCATGTCAATACTGTGGAATTTCAATGCATTCAACCAGTTCTACATAATGCTCGGGCGTGACCCGGGCATTGCAGCGGAAGTGCCGTCCACGCTCATACTCAGGGAGGCTTTTACTAACCTGAAATACGGGATAGGTTCTGCTTTGTCAATAGTGTTGATGTTGATTCTCCTGGTGATCACCACGGTGTACCTGATTGCCCTGCGCGGTACCGCAGGTGCGGAGGAGATGTAGCGATGAAAGGACGCAAGATGCGTGCCCGTTCAGCCAAGGTGATAAAGCAAGTCCTGATCTATCTGGCTGTGCTGCTTGTGGCACTGGTAGTCTTGATGCCGTATGCCTGGATGGTATCAGGCTCGTTTAAAGAGACGCTGGAGCTGCAATCATCTGATGTTACCGTAGAGCATCTTAAGCCGTCCTGGATTCCTAGGAATCCCACCTTGCGCAACTATCGAGAAGTCAACCAAACCGTCCCTATGCTGAGATATTTTAAGAACTCAATCATCATCAGCCTCGGGACTATGGTAGCATGTACGGTGATAGCGCTGCCTGCTGCTTATGCTCTGTCCAGATTCAATTTCCGCGGACGCGGTGTATATACAGTCTCAGTGCTGGCCACGCAGATGCTGCCGGGAATACTCTTTCTGATACCGTATTACCTGATATTTACCACGATCACGCGGCATACCGGTATTCCGCTGAGAGACACCTACGGAGGAATGATATTCACCTACACATCTTTTGCCTTGCCTTTTTCCATAGTCATGCTGAGGAGCTATCTAAACGGCATTCCCCTTGAAATCGATGAACAAGCTATGATAGACGGATGCACGCGACTCAGGGCTCTTTGGACTGTGATTGTCCCCCTTGCAACTCCCGGCATTGCGGCAGTGGCAATCTACGCATTCATCATGGCCTGGAATGAAGTGCTGTTTGCGTCTGTGCTCACAGGCAGGTCCACCAGGACTGTGGCTGTAGGCATCATGGATTACGTGACAGCTACAGGGGCTAACTGGGGAGGCATGATGGCTGCATGTATCGTCATCAGCATCCCTGTGCTCATACTGTTTACGTCTATGCAGAGGTATATCGTAGAAGGGTTGATCGCAGGAGCCACTAAAGGTTAAGCGCCGGATTGGTGACTACTAAATGTGAAGGATCAGATCGTTGATCCCTAAAGGCTAGGCGTCTGATTGTGAATCTCAAAACCCGAGAAGTCCGGAACCCGGGGGTGATACGCATAGAGCCAGATCACGCTGTCGTTGGAAGGCTTGTTTCACGTGACCTGTTTTTGGATTCTGAACGCGCGGAAAAACCGACAACCCAATACCTAATAACCAAAAAGGAGGTTCATAGGTAATGAAACGGTTAGTGTGTCTCGTTGTGGGGGTTGTTTTCTTATTCGGTTTGATGACATCGATGACATTTGGAGCGCCTCGTGAGATCACTTTCTGGTTGATGCCTAATGCGCCGGATGATGTGCACACAGAGTGGTTGGATGCCAAAGTGGAAGAGTTCAAGAAGGAGACAGGAATCACTGTCCACTACGAAGTGATCGGGTGGGGTGACGCCTGGACAAGGCTTGTCACTGCGATTACAGGCGGTGAAGGGGCGGACGTAGTCCAGGTGGGCACCACGTGGAATCCGCAGCTCGCAGCTATGCAGGGTCTTAAGAAGATCGATCCTTCCGAATTCGGAGGAGTAGCCGCTTTCATGCCGGCAAACTACGAGTCCACTACGTATAAAGGCGAGTGCTTCGGAGTGCCGTGGTTTGCCGAGACCCGCTGCCTGTTCTACAACACTGACCACTTTGCCGAAGCAGGTGTGGAGCCTCCCAACACGTACGATGAGCTTGTTGAAGTAGGGAAGAAGCTGGTAGAGGTTCGGGGTTCAGGGACTGCCATCGCAATTGCAGGAAACCAGGCTTGGGACCTCCTGCACAACTGGGCCATACTGCTCTGGGCCTGGGGCGGAGACCTTACGAGCCCTGATTACAAGAAAGCGACGTTTAACAGCCCTGAGGGAATCGACGCCATGAACTGGTACGTGGACCTCGTCCGGACCGGCCTTGCGTCCAAGTCCTGCGCCGAGTACACCCAGCCTGACGCAGACGCTGCCTTCATCAACGGCAACGTCTCAATGGCGTTCATGGGTCCGTGGAACATTGCAGGCATAGAACACGACAACCCGACCCTTAACTTCGGTGTGGTTGAACCTCCTCTCGGTCCCAAGGCGCGTGCTGCGTTCTCAGGCGGAAGCAACCTTGCAATCCTTGCGGGCACCAAGGCTGAGGAAGATGCAAAGGCATGGATCAAGTTCCTCCTGAGAAAGGATAACCTCGTATCCTACACAGCTGACCTTACCTACATGTTGCCATCGGCTGTGGAAGCGTTTGACGACCCGGCTTTTGCCACAGACAAGTATAAGCCGTTCAAGGCAGCGCTTGAATACGCCACTGCATATCCTCCGCTGGGCGTGTGGGGTACAATAGAAAACGACATAACAGTGGCGTTTAAGGCGATCTTCACCGACTATGTCACAGGGCAGCTGGGTGAGGACGGTGTGAAGAAGCATCTGGACGATGCAGCTCAAAAGGTCGATGCTGCATTGGCGCAAGAGAAGTAATGGAGGATCGGTAAACTCACGTGTGACAGTATAACAGAGAAACCGGAGGAGAACGCTTTATGCCGTACTACACATCTTGCCACAAGCTTGGTTCAGGGGTGCCGTTAGGAGGTATAGGAGCAGGGAAGATCGAGATATTCCCTGACGGGACGCTTTCCAACTTCACACACCAGAATAACTGGGAGAACCCGACTGGGATAACAGGCGGCCTGAACCATGTGGACGCACGCGTCGGCCATCACTTCGCAGTCTGGACGTCAAGAAGCGTCCTGGGGTCAGATCCTGTAGCGCTGCTTCTTCACACAGAAGATATTGCAGGGCTACCGCATGTAAGGGAGATTGAGTACTCGGGCGAGTATCCTTTTGCAAAGCTAAATTATATAGATCCCGCTCTCCCCATAGAGGTGCGGCTGGAAGCGTTCTCCCCGGTAGTGCCGGGCAACTTGAAGATGTCAGCCATGCCTGTAGCTGTATTCATGTTCACTTTGACAAACAAAGATGCATCGTCAAGTGTGGATGCGGCAGTTATGGCGACTGCGAGAAACACTGTAAGCTCATGGAATGTCGGGAGATACAACCAGGTAGTCTCTGAAGGGGATGTGAGGGGAGTCTTGTTTAGATCGGACTCCCCGCTCCCAACTGATAAAGCGTCAGGGACGGTCTGCCTTGCAACATGTGCCTCGGCGGGTGAGGCCGGCTACGATCATGCATGGAACCTTAAGGTGGCAGACCCCTTTATCCTCACTCTCAAGAACATGAACCTTGCTCCATGGGATCATTTTTCACGTACAGGCAACTTGCCATCGAAGGATTGGGGATCTTCACCTGTATCACCTATAGTTCAAGGTGAGGGCATGGAGCTCGCGGGTGCTATTTCCGTTCGGACTGTGCTTGGGCCCGGCGAAACTAAGACTATACCGTTTGTTCTTGCATGGCATATGCCGAATTCTTATTTCGGGCACGTGTACGAAAAAGACTACGCTGATGCCTTCGAGGTTGCAGAAGCCGCCTTCCGCGACCTGGATAGCATCTATGAAGGTGCCCGAAGATGGGAAGTCTGTCTTTCCGAGGCTCTGACCGGGGTGGATAAGGTCCAGCGTCTAGGGGAACATCCCGGAGCTTCTGCAAGCAGCGGTTTTTCTCGCTATATGCCTGCCTGGCTGGATGATGCGCTTAGGAATAACCTCTATGTCCTTTCATCAGGGAGTTGGTGGGACAGGGAAGGCAGGTTCGCTCTGTTTGAAGCATCGAGAACATGTCAGCTCATGAGCACAGTGGATGTCCTCTATTATGCCAGCGTACCTGTGTCATGGTGCTATCCCGAGCTCGAGGAGTCATGCATTATTCAGGTGGCGAACGCACAGCGCGATGACGGATATATCCCTCATGACCTCGGAAGAGGCAGGATTGACTGCCCTAGCGACGGCACAACCGCACCGCCCAGGTGGAAAGACCTGTGTCCTAAGTTTGTGCTTATGGCTTACCGCGATGTAATGTGGTGGGGAGGAGGGAGGCTCCTTAAGCGCCTGTACGGCCCGGTGAAGAGGGCTATGGAGTGGGCTGTCAGAAGTGACCGGAACGGAGACTATCTTCCTGACAATGAAGGCGCTGACCAAACCTTCGATAACTGGAGCTTTGAAGGTGCGAACTCTTACACGTCAAGCATCTATCTTGCAGCACTCCTGGCTTGCGAGAGGATGGCTGAATCCATGGGAGATTCAGCTTTCAGCAGGGAGCTGCGAGAAAGGTTCGTCCTGGGGCAGGAATCCTTTGAAAAGCTGCTGTGGAACGGCAGGTACTATCGAGCGGCAGCATCTTGCGAAAAGAAGACTATGCAGCAGGACGCCTGCACAACAGGGCAGCTTAACGGGCAGTGGTACGCGCACCTGCTCGATCTGGGCTATATCGTTCCTCGAGAGCACGTTGTATCTGCAGTCAGCACAATGCTTGAAATGAACGGATCGGTTTCACCCTTTGGAGCGGTAAACGCGGTGCTTCCTGACGGCAGTGTAGACAGGGCGAATTCCCATTCAGGGAACGTATGGCCCGGGGTAACCTATGCCCTTGCGTCTCTTGCGATTTATGAAGGAATGGTGGATGAAGGTCTTGAGCTGGCCCGAAAGGTCTGGGCAAATATCACGGACAATGTAAGAAACCCCTGGGATCAGCCGGATGTCATAGACTCAAAAACAGGCAAGTACGGTTTCGGTGACCATTACATGCGCAACATGGTCATATGGGCACTTGCCTTTGCCTTGTCCAAGCACGACCCAGGCGTGAGAGCAGCCCTTGATGCGCTGAAAGGCAAGATCTAGCGAGGCTTAGACTTCATAGTTCGTGACGAGGATCTCACTGAGCGGCCCGCGGCTGTCACCTTTTGAGTTGATGGACCTCTTTGCTTGCACCCTGTGGATATTGAATCCTTTATATAGCCGGTCGAAGAAATCATCGCGAGGATCCGCATTGCGCGGGTCTGAGTTGCTCAGCATAAGAAGGGCCCTGCGGTCATCCATCTTCCGATAGAAATCCGCAAGTGCAATCTGGTCTTCGTCTGTGAAATCCTGCTTGCTGTAGGATGTAAAGCTGGATGTGGTATTAAGGGGCCTGTACGGGGGATCGAAGTATACGAAGCTTTCGGAATTTATATAGTCTGACGCCTTCCTGTAGTCTCCGTGTATGATCGTGACCTTCTTTAGAAGTTCGCTTGCTGCGGTCAGGTTTTCCGCATCACAAATGGTGGGGTTTTTGTAATCGCCGAAGGGGACGTTGAAGCCTCCGGATTTATTCACGCGGTACAGGCCGTTGAAGCAGGTCTTGTTCAGGAAAATAAACCATGCCGCCTTTTCAAGGTCGACCTCTTCGTCATAGGTCTTTCTCGCGTTATATACTTTGCGGACGCTGTAATATGTCTTCTTTCGGGCATATTTATCCTGCGTAAGATAATTATCTTCCATGTCCTTAAGTATGGCGATTAGGCCCTCAACATGGTCCCTGACTGCCTTGTAGGTATTGATAAGGTCCCGGTTTATGTCGAGGATAACCGCATCTTTCACGGGGTACAGTTGAAGGACATCAAACAGCACAGCTCCTCCGCCGACAAAAGGCTCGACATAGCGCCTTATCTTGCCGGCTGCAAGTTCATTTGGGTAGAAGTCCCGGAATGTGGGGAGGAGTTGTCCTTTTCCGCCTGCCCATTTAATGAAAGGTTGGCTGTGGGGAACTGTCTTTTCAATCAATGCTGTTCTCTCCAGATCGAACTCTCTATTATACTTCCAACACTGCTCTCCTGTATGCTTCTAATCTTGCTCTTACGCTTCGGATATTGCTCTTACCCTTTTCTGATATTACTTTCCTCGGTTCACTTCTAAAGCTAACTCGAGAGTCCAAGGTTGCCGCGTTGCTTCGAGCTTAAAGGCTGCCGCCTTACTTCAAACTTAAGCGGCACATCGAAAAAACAGCCGGCCGGATGGCAAGATCGAACTCCCGATTCCGGTCGGCTTGTTTTCTTTTGATCTCATATTTCACGTCAAAGCCACTGAGTGTATTTCACGTCATTACCGTTAGATTGTCCACAATCAGTAGCTGGTAAAGAACTGCACTGCTTGCTTGTCGGGATGAGGTTCTTGTGTATACGTCTTTGGACCGGATGACTTTTTCTCCGGCGATCTCGGCTCCCGCGGCAGTTCCGTAGCCTTCTGTAATTCAACTACTTTGTCAGTGAATGAGTTGTTACCATTAATATGCGTGCTATGTTGGAAAACCTGTCCCCTTGTAGTTTTGTCGATTACTGTGCTTCCGTCTTCAGATGATATACGGTTATAGTTGAGATATCCATAATACAATCGGCCGGACGGGTGGACTATGAGGTTTTCCGTTTCTATGTCCCCATCCACAAGCCCGGCAATTTCAACTTCTTTTGCTGTGATTCTTCCGTACAGGCTGCCGGAAGGGGTGATTACCACTTTTCGTGCGTTGTTAATGTCTCCCCTGATAAGACCGTGGATCTCAATTAAACCGGGATACTGAGACGGTTCGTCTCCCAAGAACGCTTTAGTAATCAATTCGCTGATTCCCATTGAGGATCACCCTTCGGTCTTTTCTTCTACTTCAGGCTGGACCTCCTCAGTTTCGCACACGTTAGCTTCAATAGTTTCAAAGGCTTCTGCTCTGTCCACCGGTTTCCACAACCAATTGCCCCAGTTCAAGTAACCGCGGCAATTTGCGGTGATGGGATCTGCTGCTAGCTTTGCCTGAGGTAGTTGTGGTAAAAGGTGGGCGCCTATGGCTTGTCCGCCTCCACCTGTTAAAATCAAATCGCTGAAGTTTGACACTCTCCACTGAGAGTTGATTTCCACCAGGATATTGACGGCCAAGTTTTCAAAAGCTCTTGCAATGATATCGCTTATATCAAGCTTTTCCCCGGAAACGCTGATTTTCCGCTCGATAATCACACTGTCAAGAGCATAGCTTTCTACTTCTAACCCGTATTCTGCTGCGAGCTTAGAACTGATGCTGTCATAAGCAGTAGCAAGGCCTATAGGAAGCGACCTGCTCTTTTCAGGTATGTACTCATCGTCTTCAATTACAGCCAGGTCGGTTGTGCGGAATCCTACATCGATAATTCCGGTCATGCCTTCAGGGTGAGCCTTCGGCTGCCCGTCAGGGCTGTAAAACTCAGACCAGTAGGTGCCTAGGGGTTGGGGGACCATTTCTATTTCGGGGACGTAAATCCTGATGTCGCGCATTCTGCCGCTGCGAAAGACCCTTATGTCTCTTTCGCCTCTGACTCTTTGCTCTAATTTCTCAGCTAAGTGAAGCCGATCTATGGGAAGGCCGGTTACTACCTTGAAGTTGTTGGTGTGGCCTGTGCAAAACAGGCTTAAAGCAGCGTAGAACAGGATTTCAAAATCTTCTCCTATAGAACGGTTGTAGGAAAGGTCACGGTAGACATACTTCGAGTGCCTTATGGCAGCTTTGCCTACATGATAAAGCTTTTTGTTGATTTCGACTTTCAGATTGTCCATGACCGGCATAAGATGAGCTCTGGTGCTAAATGTAGGCTTGGTATGACCTTCACCCACTACGCTAGGGAAAGAGTAACCACAGACTCCATCGGCGACCTTCACAAAACCGTAACCCACATCTAGGCCAAGTATTTTCGCCATGGCGTAACCCCCATGTATATAATGAAATAAGAATGCTTAGGAAGTCATCAAGAAACACGACTTTTGACGGTTCGACAAGCATTTACATTATATCAACCTAATATTGTCTTTTGCAAGCTTTTTTTCCATGTATCATAGGGGATTACGTTGGAAAACAGCACTTTAATCTATATTTTGCCAAGGGAGGCATGGAGGCTGTTGCATAAGCCCTCGACATAATCCCGCCTGGCGATTACTGAAAGCCATTCGTCGGGTATGCTTTCATAGCCGTAGTAGAGCCCTGCCAGCCCTCCTGCAACTGCGCCGACGGTATCGGTATCTCTGCCGAGATTAACTGCTTTCAAGACGCAGTCTCTAAAGCTTTCAGTGGTCAATAGGCACCAAACGGCGGCTTCGAGGGTGTCAACGACATAGCCTGTGCTTCTTATTTCAGATTCATCCAGGTTGCTGAAGCCGTCCTGCGTAAGACGTTCGTAGTGGTGCACCTCACTTGAGAATTCAGGATGATTCCTGTAATAATCCATGGCTTTAAGAATGCCGGTTTCTACTGATTTTTTGAGATCCTGTCTTTCCATGAGGCAGGATGCGCAAGAGACGTAGATGCCGCATGCAACCTTGCTGCGTGCATGGGCGTGGGTCAAGGCGGAAACGTTGTGGATGATTTCGCGGGCCTCATCCACCTCGAAAAAGTCAGTCCCGTAGCAGGACCTGAGGTAGAATACGATGGGAAGAATCCTCATGAGAGAGCCGTTTCCGTTATCCCGTTCGGCCTTACCGCCGCATTTCAGAGGAGGTGTTCCCCTGGCAAATCTGGTCAACGCTATTGATGTGGTGTTTCCCACATCAAACGTCACTCTGTGGGGCGTGTATTCAGCTTTATTGTACCATTTTAGGAACTTGGCCATTATATCTTCATAATCCAATCCTTTAATGAGGCTGTCTACCAGGCATAGTGTCATACTCGTATCATCAGACCAGGTGCCTGCAGGTTGGTTATATGTCCCATAAGCGCGCATACCTGTTACCGGGTTTCTACGGAGCGCATCCCTATCCATAAACTCCACAGGAACGCCTAAGGCATCACCGACACATAAACCCATTACGCCTGATAACACATGATTTGACATTTTTATGCCTCCTTACCGCATAGTGCTTGGATTTGAGATTGCGGCACTTATCTTGGCTTCGCGAGATGTCACAATGTATGTCAGTGCAATGTGGGCCAAAGAGGTTACATATTCTGCGTCTTCTTATAGGCGAAGTAACTGTAGATCACAGAGACAAGGCCGCTTAGCAGGAGTAACCCCATGCCAAAGAAGAAACAAGAAATCCCCTCAAAGATGAAAGCGCAGCCGATTATTATCAAGATACCGGTTAGGATCATGGCTGTTCCGCCGAAGCGTTGGCTTAACGACCATGCTCTTTCGTTTGCCATACTCCATGTGGTCCTGAGTCCGATTAAGGAATTCATCTTGAGTCTCGGCATGATGCTGCCTATCCCAATCAGTATGAATCCGAGGATAATGAATAAGGTCTTGTTTAAGTCCATGGCCTGAGTTAAGTCAGGTTTGGCACGAACATATCCCAAATACAGAAAGAAATACGTCATTCCGTTAAAGAGCAGCAGCGTGAAGATTCCCACCAAGATAGTCAGTCTCTCCTGGGAATCTCGGTCATGATCCCGCTTCCTTGACGGCATCCCGCTGGAAGGCATCTTGCTCGCAGACTTTAGAACCAGGCCTGTGGCGATAACGACTGCAGGAAAGATCAAGTTTTCATACTTGCTTCCCCAGCGGTCTACTTCGCCTCTGATGTTATAGTGCATGGGCACTCTGTCGGGCAGAACAGGGAGCACAATTAACGTGACTACCAGGGGCAAAAACATTAGAGCGTAGAATATTCGATGCATCCACTTCAATGCACGTGCCTCCTTTCGCTGAACATTCAGTGCGGGCGGCTACTTTAGATTCTATCCTTTTTTGTATACGATAGCATGAAAAGTTTGATGATCTGTGACAACAATTCGGCTAAGAGAAAAGTATGGTAGAATAATTAACTAGGATGTCTTTATAACCGCTTGAGATGTACTCACTTAGAACGGTCAGCGCAGGCTGTACTGCCAAATTCTAAAGCTTACATTTGGCAATAAGAAGCCATCTACGTTTTGGAAGGGAGACCTCTAATGGAGACGCAATCCATTCTGTTTGCCTTCATGTTAACTTTGTTTGCCGGGCTTTCAACGGGAATAGGCAGCGCAATAGCGCTTTTTGCAAAAAGGACTAATACCAAGTTTCTGTCTGTTTCCTTAGGGTTTTCTGCAGGGGTAATGATATATGTATCCTTCGTTGAAATACTCAGTGAGGCGAAGGAATCCCTCATAATGGAGCTGGGCGTAAGAGGTGGAATGTGGGCGACGGTAGCCGCGTTTTTCGGTGGGATGTTGCTGATTGCTATCATAGACAAAGTAGTGCCTACCCATGAAAATCCCCACAGCATGCAATGTGTAGAGGACATATGCCCGGAGAAGTTAGACGATAGGCACGGACTCATGAGGATGGGGTTAATGTCCGCCCTGGCCATAGCTATACACAACTTCCCTGAGGGGATAGCTGCTTTCACAGCCGCGTTAAAGGATGTAGATGTCGGCCTTGCCATTGCCGTAGCCATAGCGATTCATAATATACCGGAAGGCATAGCTGTGTCTGTACCTATATACTATGCTACCGGAAACAGGAAAAAGGCGTTTATCTACTCTTTCCTATCAGGTTTGTCAGAGCCTTTAGGAGCGATAGTCGGATACCTGTTATTGTCTGCGTTTTTTAATAATCTCACGTTTGGGATACTTTTCGGTATGGTGGCAGGGATCATGGTGTTTATATCCCTTGATGAATTGCTGCCGGCATCAGAGAAGTATGGAGAGCATCACTTATCACTATACGGCATAATCGGTGGAATGCTTTTTATGTCGATCAGTCTATTAATGTTTGTTTGATTATGAGCGGGCAGCAAGCGGCCGTGCTTCCTAATCTCTTTCTTGTACGGTAACTTTCGCGGTATCGCCTGGCTGCTTTCCGATTTTGTTGCGGATGTCCTTCCGCAACCCTGTGATGTAGCATTAGGCGCATCATTGCGTCAAGCCCACGACGAGATCTGCTCCGCCCGCAACCTTTAATCCTATCCGCCAATACGTCCAACTGTACTCCACCGGTCCCCACAGGAAGTAGCTCTTTCTGAACATGATCCAACCACGATGTCAAAATCTTTGCTTTCACGGGCACGCTTAGGGAGGAATTGTAAAAAAGAAGGCGAATAAATTGGTACAACATTAGTTGGATGCTCAAACAAACTAATAGGAGTTGCGGTATGAACATGAAGAATTCTCAACACGCTCACGAGAACGTACACCATTCAACACCCACCACCGGGAACCAGGGTCTGGTGAAGGACCTGAACAAGGCAATAGTGCTCAACATGATCTGGAGGTCAGGCCCTATATCCAGGGCCGACATATCGAGGGCTTCGGGGTTGAACAGGGCGACTGTGTCGTCGCTGGTTGACGAGCTGATCACCGAGAGCTACGTCACGGAGGTGGGAGTCGGGGAATCTGCGTTGGGGCGGAAGCCCATCATGCTGAAGGCCAATCCAAGCGTGGGCACTATCATCGGTGTCGACCTGGGCGTCAACTACATCCGTCTCATAGCTTCTGACGTCACGGCGAACGTCGTTGCCCGCGAGGAGCTGGTAATACATCCTGGCGACGGCGTGGAATCCATCGTGGGGACCATGCTGAAGGCGATAAAGCGAATGGCGGCATCGGTGCCGCCGACGCTGAAAGGGCTCATCGGAGTCGGGGTCGGGGTGCCGGGGTTGGTCAGGTCTGACGGCGGAGTGCTTGCGTTCGCGCCCAACCTCAGGTGGAAGGATGTGCCGCTCAGGCAGATCTTAGAGGAGCAACTGTGCGCCTCTGCGTTCGTGGATAACGAGGCCAATGCAGGCGCCATGGGAGAGAGGTGGTTCGGCGCAGGGAAGGGCGTGCAGAATATGGCCTACCTCAGCGTCGGCATCGGCCTGGGCGTGGGTATCGTGATCAACGGCGAGCTGTACCGTGGGAGCATGGGCTACGCAGGGGAGATGGGGCACTTTACCATTGAGCCTGACGGCCCGGAGTGCGGGTGCGGCAACCGAGGCTGCTGGGAGACTCTGGCGTCGGAGCGGGCGTCGCTGGGCAGGGTAGCAGAGGCAGTCCGGGCGGGCCGGCCGACGGAGCTGGCAGGGCGCGAGGGAGACAGGCTCACCATGGACGACCTGGCAAGGGCGTGCGCCGACGGCGACGAGGTGGCGCAGGAGGCTCTTGCGGAGACAGGCAGGTACCTGGGGATAGGGATCGCGGGGGTGATCAACACCTTCAATCCCGACCTGGTGATCGTCGGTAATACGGTGGGGTGCTGCAGCCGGCTGGTATTGGAAGAGGCCGAGAAGGAGATTCGCGCGAGGGGGCTCAGCCAACTGGCGGAGGGAGTCAGGTTGGTCCAGGCTGCGCTGGGCAAGGATTCGTGTGCTATGGGGGGAATCTCCCTGGTTTTGAACGACCTTTTGAGCCTTCCGAAGATTGCACTGTAGGGTTTGTGTCGGGATCGACGTGAGATAAAGGCGCATGCGTGCGGGGGGAGGAACGCTTGATGACAGTTGGCAGAGTGAAGAACAGTGTCGGGATCTGGTCGTTCGGCGCCAACGCGACGCGCTTCATGCCTGGAGGGTACCATCCGGAGGCGCTCAAGGAGGATATGCCGACGAAGGTGCGACGCGTGGTGGACGGCCTAGGGGACCTTGTGGATGGCTACGAGTTCCACTATCCGGGGGAGGTGTCCGAAGACAACCTCGATCAGGTGCTGGAGGCCTTGGGCGGAGCGGACCTTTACGCCGTGGCGCTGGGGCTGTTCTCTATACCCAAGTATGCCCTGGGCTCGTTTATCAACCCCGATCCTAAGCTTCGGAGGGAGTCGGTGGACACCGCGAAGCGCGGGGTTGACCTAGCGGCTCAGGTCGGGGCGAAGTTCATCATCTGGCCCGGCGGAGAGGGCTACAATTACCCGTTCCAGGTGCCGTACGGCGAGGTGTGGCAGCGTTTCATAGATGCCATAGCGGAAATAGTTGACCATGCCCATGGTAAGGGCGTCACCGTGCTATTGGAGCACAAGAACTCAGAGCCTGCCATGAACATCCTCATGCGCAACATCGGCATGACCCTTTTTGTGATACACAAGGTCACAGAGACCGGTGTGCCGACTGACCTGCTGAAGGTGAACATGGACTGGCAGCATCTGATCATGAACGGCGAGCCGCTGGCTGAGTACGCTGCGCTCCTGGCGAAGGAGGGGCTCTTGGGGCACCACCACGGCAACTCGGGCTGGGGCACCTTCGATGACGACAACATGGTGGGCGCCACCTGTTTCATGCAAACCCTTGAGCTCGCTGTGGAACTGCGGCGGGCGGGGTACGGGAGCGGCGGCGAGCGGATCGGGTTCGACCTGTTCCCCTACACCGAAGACCAGATCGAGGCTGTTAGGCAGAACGTGTACCAGTGGGAGTTCATCGATTCAATCGCGGCGAGGATCGACGAGGCGACGCTGGCGGAGGCGCAGGCGAAGCACGATGCGGTGGCTGCGTACAGCGTCGTCTACACAGCCATGGGGCTGGACGAGGACTTCCGTCAGGCGGTGGATGCGAGCAGGAGGAAGTAGACTCTATTCGCTCTGTCGCTCGCTTTACGGTGCCTTGTAGGACCTCTTCCGGCAGGATGCCGAATTCGTCGACTCGGTCAGCAGATGAGGGGGTGGGAGGCTGGAGGCGCGGATGTTTGAGGTCAGGCTGGAACCGTCAACTTAACATTAAGAAAAAAGGAGGAGACAAGGATGACGATGAAGCGCTTTGGGATCACGATAGGTTCCGTACTACTTGTTGTCCTCTTGTTGCTGACGATTACCATGCCAGCAGCTACTCAGCAAAAGATTACCATCGGCGTTTCCATTCGGAGCCTGTCGGAGGAGCGGTGGGCGCGAGAGAGGGACCTCATGGAGGAAAAGGCGAAGGAGCTAGGGGTAGACATCATCTTCACGGATGCCAATAACGATGAGTTTGTGCAGAACTCGCAGATCGAGAACTTGATTGCCCGCGGCGTCGATGTTTTGATAATCATCGCCCGAAACAGCGACGTGGCGGCCAACGGAGTGGCGATGGCGAGCGCGGAGGGGATCCCGTGCATCGCGTACGACGTGGCCATATACCATCCTGATGCTATCTACGTGTCGTTCGATAGCGTGAGGGTGGGATACGAGATGGCCAAGGCCGTAGTGGAGCAGGTGCCGAAGGGCCGGTACTTCTGGATCGGCGGGTCGCCTACGGACGACAACGCTTATCTGGTGAGGAAAGGGCACTTCCAGGTGCTGCAGCCGCTGATCGACAAGGGCGACATCGTGCTCCTAGGCGAGCAGTGGTGCGATGCGTGGAGCCCTGAGGAGGCGCTGAAGCACGTGGAGAACGCGCTGACCGCGCATGCGAACCAGATCGACGCGATCGTATGCTCCAATGACGGGACCGCGGGAGGCGCGGTGCAGGCGCTGAAGGATCAGGGCCTGGCCGGAAAGGTCCCCACGTGCGGGCAGGACGCTGACCTCGTGGCGTGCCAGAGGATAGCCGAGGGGACGCAGACTGTAACCATATTCAAGGATGTCAGGATTCTGGCCGATGCTGCGATGAAGACTGCAGTGGAGCTGGCGCAGGGCAAGCGTCCGTCGGGCATCAACGGCAAGTACGTCAATGAGGCGAAAGGCATCGAGCAGGACGCTGTATTCGCGGAAGTGATCCCTGTCACGAAAGACAACCTGTATGAGGTCATCGTGAAGGGCGGTTTCCACAAGCTGGAGGACGTGTACAGGAACGTACCCAAGGACCAGTGGCCGACGGGATAGCGACAAGATAGCGTGATCGTTATCGAGAGGCCGAGGGACTGAA
>Ga0209537_1001195_pt1 | contig 29928 bp, 30 predicted proteins | sample BioPla4DNA1_FD_187698 | JGI IMG/M metagenome (GOLD analysis project Ga0209537, IMG submission 187698) | Biogas fermentation microbial communities from Germany - Plant 4 DNA1 (SPAdes) (version 2) | ecosystem: Engineered > Bioreactor > Anaerobic > Digestate | place: Bielefeld, North...
ACACCATCTCAGTAAGAGGCTCAACATTGGACCCTTCCAGATAGCCTTGCCTTACCTCACAGTCCGGGGTGTCCCCGACCACTATCTCTCCTCTGTATAAAGAATTACCGATTTTCTGCAGAGCCTGTCCTGCAGGGATCTCCACTAAAGCCAGGCGTTCCACAAGCTCTCCCTGGTTGTTTATAGCCCCGGTCAGCAGTCCACTGCCGTTCACCTGCAGTTCACCGGGAAGATAGATCTCCACCAACTGTCCATTGCTAATCCCCAGGACAGCACAGCCTGATGTTGTGACCAGACGGCGGTTCCCATCCAGGGTGAAACTTCCCTGACGGGTACAACACAATTCCCCCTCTGGGGTGCGAACAACAAAAAAAGCATTGGCATTTCCCAGCAGTGCTAAATCCAAAGGGCTGCCTGTATCCCGTAGGGGTCCCGGCCGGTAAGAGGTTGTGATCTCATCCACAATACTCCCAGTGGTCAAACTGCCGATGTTCCTCTTCGGCGCTCTCCCCAAACGGGAGATGAGCATCTCAGGAAAGGTACGAAAGGACACCATATCTCTTTTGTATCCGGGGGTGTCCACATTAGCCAAATTGTTGGCAATGACATCTACCCGGACCTGCTGTGCCATCATTCCCGCAGCAGCACTGTAAAGGCCCCGTACCATCTTTACACCCCCTTTCCTGCTCAGGTTGTATATTAACTTTATACTACTCTATCGCGGGAAATCCTGCTAATATGGTAAAAAATTTCACACCATAGTCCTAGGGGTTATACTGATGAATTTCTTAAATTATTAAGCTATTTGACTAGGGCCGGCCACCCTGTCTCTGTAGAACATGCAGCATGTCCAGAGCCATCCCTGTCCCTTTGGCCACACAGGAAATAGCATCTTCTGCAACATGCACAGCCAATCCTGTTTCCTCACTGATCAGCATATCCAGCCCGTGCAGAAGGGCTCCTCCACCGGTCATGACAATCCCCCGGTCAACTATATCAGCAGCCAGCTCAGGCGGTGTCTGCTCCAACACCTCTTTTACTGTATTGACTATCTGAGATACCGGCTCCTGAAGGGCCACAGCAACCTCACCTGTAGTGACCTCGATGGTCTTAGGGAGGCCCGTTACAAGATCACGGCCGCGAATCTGCATACTGATACCGGGATCTTTGGCTTCAGGGTAGGCGGTTCCAATTCCGATCTTCAGCTCTTCTGCAGTGCATTCTCCAATCATAAGGTTGTACACCTTGCGCACATGTCTGATTATTGCTTCATCAAAATCATTTCCTGCCACCCGGATGGACTCAGTACAAACAACCCCACCCAGGCTCAGAACAGCTACATCTGTAGTGCCTCCACCCACATCCACCACCATATTGCCCCTGGCTTCCTCGATCCGAATCCCGGCACCCAGGGCAGCTGCTACCGGTTCTTCAATAAGATATGCCTGACCGGCTCCTGCCTGGATGATGGCCTGTTTGGCTGCTCGCTGCTCAATACTGGTAGCGCCGGAGGGTATGCACACCATCACCCGCGGTCGAATAAGAAAGCGCTGTCGTACCGCTTTGCGAATAAAGTAGCGCAGAATATATTCTGTAACATTATAATCAGCGATAACCCCCTCCCTCAGCGGGCGCACTGCCACGATATTGCCGGGGGTGCGCCCCAGCATCTGCCGTGCCTCATCCCCAACAGCGATCATTTCTCCTTTTCTGGTATCTATAGCAACAACCGTAGGTTCATTGAGTACAATTCCGGCACTTTTTAGGTAAACAAGCACAGTTGCTGTCCCCAGGTCAACCCCGATGTCTTCTTTCCAAAACATATGATTTACATCCCTTCGAAATTGGATTAGCTAGCATATTTTGGTTTATATTAGCACTTTTGTTATGGTTTCGACGAAAATCCAGGTTAACCTGCTAATATTATCAATTTTTCCTCAAGATATTTTATTCTCCCCGGTACTTCCTTCTGGTTGCTTCCCCACCACGCAGATGGCGCTCAGCCTTATTGCGGTCGAGAATGACCCGCACCTTTTTGGCCAATTCTTGGTTAATTCTAGGCAACCGCTCAGCCAAATCTTTATGAATGGTGCTTTTGCTTACTTCAAAAACTTTGGCTGCCTGCCGAACAGTTGCTGAGGTTTCCAAAATATAATTGCTGACCTTAATGACCCGGCGGCGGATATACTCCTGCACTATGGCTCCCCCCGTTTTCAATCATCAGTACAATATATCCAGAGGAAAAAGGAAAAAGACTAACAGGAGCAGCCGGTAACTTGAGGATCAATTTGCATAATTAACAAATCAAGTTTGCTGTTTCCTTATTTCAGCAAAGGGTTATGGTCAATAAAAAACTGCCCGGCTGAAACAGCAGGCAGTTAGCTCAAGGCAGGATCATTTATCCGGAATGGTTTTCAGTTCGGTCCCTTGGTAGTAGTGGCTGAGGATTTGATCATACTTTGCCCCCCTCTGGGCAAGCCCGTTTGCCCCATACTGGCACATGCCGACAGCATGCCCATATCCCCGGGTAGAGAAAAGGACCTTCTCTCCGGTGCAGACCACCTTAAAATCAGTAGAACGCAGTCCCAATCTTTTGCGCAGTTCAACCCCTGAGAAGACCTGAGAACCCACCTTGACTCTTTTCACCCGACCGCTTCCTGTCCGCTCCTGGATCTCCATCAGATCAGAACCAGCAGCAACAGGTATCGACTGATCACTGATCTTTAGCTGTGTAAACAGCTCTTGCAGAGACATTTGTGTGTTGACCGGCTTCTGCTTTTCAGGAGAATCATAGGTGCAAGCAACACTTTTCAAATAGAGCACTTCATGGCCCCACACCTCTCTGGCATCCTCAGTGCCCCTCCCCCCACAGCTGGAATGATAAACTGGATCTATTAATTGGCCTTCATGGGTTAATACCTTACCGCCGGTTGCCAGTACAGCAGAGCTGATCTTTTGATAATTGGGACGGTAATTCCAACCCCACCGCTTCCTCATCTCCTCATTGCTGATCCAGGCCTGGCAGTGGCCGGGATCAGCACAAAGGTGAGCATCTGGGTGTTGATCATCCTCTTTTTCCCTGACCATGCGCAGCAGGGAATAAGTGCGCGCAGCCACCGCCTGTGCCTTTAAAGCCTCCTCATGAAAAGAGACCGGCATCTCTGCAGCCACAACACCGATCAAATACTGCTCCAAAGGAAGGGAAATGATCTCCTTCTCTGAAATCTGCAACTTCACCTGTACCCCATCCTCTTTGACCGGTTCTCTGCTTTCCCAACTGCAGCCCCGCACTAAAAGGGCGGGAATACCGATCACCACCATGGTCAGCACAACTATCATATAGCCCAGCCAGCGGTAACGCCCAAATTTTACTGCCATACCCTTGCCTACCCTTTCACTCAGCTTTTTATCTTACTTTCCATATTTATGTAATGAAAGTGTTGATTAGAACGAACCTGACCGGGGATTCAGATCTTACCCCACTGGTTTCAGTAAAGTTGCGGAGAGCAAATGAATAAGAATAGGGAATAGGTGGTGGTATAATGAAAAAAAACTTTCATACAGTGCGCGGCTATCAACTGCTTGAACAAAAGAAAAGGACACTGACACCGGCTATGGAAGATTATCTGGAGATGATCTACCGGTCAAGTCTTAAAGACGGCTATATCCGCATTTCAACCCTTTCCGCTCTGCTTAATGTGCGGGCACCCTCCGCAACCAAAATGGTGCAGAAATTGACAGCTCTTGATCTGCTCCACTATAAAAGATACGGAATCATCTTTCTTACAGAGAGCGGAAAAGAAATAGGTAAATTCTTATTGGAAAGGCACAACACAGTGGAAATGTTTCTTAAATTCCTGGGGGTAGGGGAAAACATCCTGGTGGAAACCGAGCTGATCGAGCATAATATCAGCCTTCACACTCTGCAACTGCTGGATATCTTTAATCAATTCCTGACAGAAAACCCTTATGTAAGGGAACAATTTGAACAATTCAAAAAGATGCAAACAATAAAAAACACCACAGATTCCAGGACACCCGATTGGAAAACCCCTGCAAAACAGGATTAGAGGTTGGCTGCCTGATCAATTACCCGGCTGATTTTTACCCCCAGGGATGTCAATTTGCCCTCCAGGTTTTCATAACCCCGGTCCAGGTGATAAACCCCGCTTATTTCCGTTCTCCCGGGTGCTATTAATGCCGCGATCACCAATGCTGCGCCAGCCCTCAAATCAGTAGCTTCAACCTGTGCTGGAATGAGGCTTTCTACCCCGTGTATGCAGGCAGTGCACCCCTCAACACTGATCTGTGCCCCCATCTGCTGCAGTCCCTTTGTGTACAAAAACCGGTTTTCGAAAACGGTCTCTGTAATGGTGCTCTCACCCGGCACAACTGACAAAAAAACAGCAAATTGGGGCTGCAGATCTGTTGGAAAACAAGGGTAAGGGCCAGTAGTGATCTTAAGAGGATGCATTTTGCGCCCAGGTTTTATCACAAGTTCATTATTCCCTTCTTCAATCGTAACCCCTGCCTCACGTAACTTGTCGATCACTGCCCTCAGGTGTTCAGGGATCACCCTCTGCAGATGGACCTGTCCACCGGTTGCAGCAGCGGCGATCATATAGGTGCCTGCTTCAATCCGGTCGGGGATCACAGTATGTGCAGCACCATGCAGCTCCCGATTTCCCTCCACCTCAATGATCCTGTTCCCGGCACCGGTCACCCGGGCGCCCATTTTATTTAATAAATTAGCCAGATCAACTATTTCCGGTTCCAATGCGGCATTAATTATCGTGGTTTTTCCCCTGGCAGCAGCTGCTGCCATCATAATGTTTTCCGTTGCCCCTACACTGGGATAGCTGAGAGTAACCTCACATCCCCGCAGTTCCCTTGCTGATGCCCTGATATAGCCGTTTTCCATCTGAAAACGGGCACCTAAGGCGCTCAACCCTTTTAAATGCAGGTCAACCGGCCTTGAACCGATGGCACAGCCTCCAGGCAAAGGAAGACAGACTTCACCGAGCCGTACCAACAGCGGGCCCAACAATAAAAAGGAAGCCCTCATCTTCCTGGCGTAAAGATGGAGCTTTCCGGTCTCCCGCAATTCGCGGGCCTGGATTACCATCTGACAGCCCTGATAGTTTACCTGGGCACCTAACCCAGAAAGCATCTTTACCATATTATCGATATCTAACAGGTGTGGCACACCTTTGAATATACATTTATCTGCTGTAAGAAGAGAAGCTGCAAGCAGCGGCAGGCTGGCATTTTTTGATCCGCTGATGCAAACACTTCCATTAAGTGTTGTACCACCTTCTATTAAATACTTATCCTCCAATACTTCTCCTACTTTCAATAAATATTATTTCTGCTGCGCAATTCTTTACTATATCTGTAGACACTCTTAATTAATTCTGTTTTCCTGAGCTGAATCCTTCCGGAATTTTCTAGTACTCACAGGTAATTAATGGGAAGCCTTGTTGCCTTTCGGCTGCTCATTGCCGGATTATAATTGATTTTCTCCCTGCCAATAGCTAAATCAGTGAAAAACACCGGCTCCTTTTCATTATTCCCTAAGAAATAAGGAAGGTGAAATGTTATTCACAGTTTTCATGTTTTTTTTAAACCGGGAAGGAGTTTCTGCCTATTTGGAGAATAATATTAAGAATAGTAAAAGATATATAAGTTGAACATTAATAATTAAATACACTCCGAATCCACTTTCCTGTGGCCTTTGATGCTATGGAAGTCGGATCGATAGGGTGTACCTGGAAACGGGTGCGCCTCCCAGTGCGGAAAGGAGTAACGGCGGCAGTTTTCAGCCGGGGTGTTTTCGCACTCCGGCTGTTTAATTTATTAACACAGATCGTGTTAAACACCCGCATATAGGAGGTGGTGCCCGCAAGTCCACCTTATACCGTCAGGAGCAGAGCCTGATGTAACAGCTTTTTAGTATTCATTATTAACTTTGCTCACATTCCTTTATCCCTATAAATTTGGGTTGTCTTTCCTCTTGGGCGGGAGGAAAGACAACCCGGTGCCCTTTTATGCTCTAAAGAATATTCCTTTAAATAATCACTCCATGAAATCTCATTACAATAGGACCTACCGGACCAAAATCATTGCACAAGAAATAGATCCATCAGGGAAAAGGATGACCCTATTTTCAGGTGAGCCATCAATTAAGTTTGAATATTCCAATAATGCATTAAGGAGGGATGAAAAATGGAACTTGTCAAGCTGACTATTGATGGACAAGAAGTTCAGGTTCCAGCTGGAACAACTGTCCTTGAAGCAGCAGAACAGCTGGGAATCCATATTCCCAGGCTCTGTCATGACCCGGACCTGACTGCTGTTGGAGCCTGCCGACTTTGCGTTGTGGAAATCGAGGGCATGCGCAATCTTCCGGCATCCTGTGTAACAATGGCAACCGATGGTATGGTTGTACGCACTGATACACCTCAAATTATTGAGGCTCGCAAAACCATATTAGAACTGCTGATCGCCAATCACCCGCTGGACTGCCTGTCCTGTGAAAAACTGGGGGACTGCAAGCTGGCGGAATACTGCTATCAGTATGGTGTTAAGGAAAGCCCTTTTATCAATCCTGAAACACACAGCTATGAACTTGAAGACAACAACCCCTTCATCATCCGGGACCTCAACAAATGCATCCTCTGCGGGCGGTGCATCAGAGCCTGTGCAGAAATGACCTGTAATGACATCATCGACTTCTCTTACCGCGGGTTCAAAACCAAAGTGGGTCCCTTTGGAGACACTACCTTAGCGGAATCAGACTGTGTATACTGCGGCAACTGTGTGGCGGTGTGCCCCACCGGAGCTTTGACCGAAAAACAGATGCAGGGCAAAGGACGCAGATGGGAATATCAAAGGGTTACAACCACCTGCCCCTTCTGTGGGACTGGATGCAACTTTGATTTGATGGTGAAGGATGGCAAAATCGCAGGTGTAACCTCTAATCCAGAGAGTGTAGTCAACGGCAAACAGCTCTGCATTAAGGGCCGTTTCGGCTGGGATTTCGTACACAGCGACAAGAGGCTGGCCACACCTCTGGTGAAAGTGGATGGCAAGTTTGTACCGGTATCCTGGGATGAGGCCTTTAATACCATAGCAGAGCGCTTGGGGGAAATAAAAGAAAAATATGGGGGCAAAGCTTTTGCGGCTTTGAGTTCTGCCAGGTGTACCAATGAAGAGAATTACCTGGTGCAAAAATTTGTGAGGGCGGTGATGGGCACAAACAATGTTGACCACTGTGCCCGTACCTGACACGCGCCCACAGTGGCCGGTCTGGCCACATCATTCGGCAGTGGCGCAATGACCAACTCCATCAATGAAATACTTGGGGCCGAACTCTTATTCCTGATCGGAACCAACACCACAGAGGCCCATCCGGTGATCGGTTATAAAATGAAACAGGCCAAACAAGCAGGAGCAAAACTGATAGTTGTAGACCCACGGCGTACAGAACTGGCTGAAGAGGCTGATTATTGGCTGCAGATCAAACCGGGTACAGATATCCCGCTTCTGAACAGCATTATGCACATAATTATAAAAGAGGACCTCTACGATAAGAAGTTTATCGAAGAGCGCACAGAGAACTTTGAAGCCTTGAAACAAACCGTAGAAAAATATACACCTGAATACGCCTCAGAACTCTGCGGAGTCCCGGTTGAGGACATCTATGCTGCAGCCAGGCTCTATGCCAAAACCGATAAGGCTGGAATATTCTATACCCTGGGGATCACAGAACACATTTGTGGAACCAATAATGTTATGAGCATCGCCAACCTGGCTATGTTGACCGGGCATATCGGCCGGGAAAGCACAGGTGTCAACCCTCTGCGCGGTCAGAACAATGTCCAGGGTGCCTGTGATATGGGTGCTCTCCCCAATGTCTACCCCGGCTACCAGAAGGTCACAGATGAAGCTGTAAGGGAAAAATTTGAAAAAGCCTGGGGTGTCTCACTTCCTGCAGAAGTCGGGTTGATGATCCCTGAGATGTTTGATGCTGCCAACTCCGGAGAGGTCAAAGCCATGTATATCCTGGGTGAAAACCCGGTGCTGACCGATCCCAATGCCAACCACATCAAATCCGGTTTGGAAAAACTGGAGTTTCTGGTTGTGCATGAGCTCTTCCTGACTGAAACCGCTCAATATGCAGATGTGGTGCTTCCGGCGGCAAGCTTTGCCGAAACCGATGGAACATTTACCAACACAGAGCGGCGTGTCCAGCGGGTTCGCAAAGCTATCGAACCGATTCCCGGCCGCACCAACTGGCAGACCATCATGGAGATGAGCACCAGGATGGGTTATACCATGAACTACAATACAGCAGAGGAAATTTTCAATGAAATGGCTTCTCTGACACCTTCTTATCAGGGGATCAGCTATGCCCGCATCGATAAGAAGGGTCTGCAGTGGCCGTGCCCTGCATCAGATCACCCGGGGACCAAATACCTGCACGGTACTGCATTTACCAGGGGTAAGGGATTGTTCCAGGGGATCGACCACATACCGCCTGCAGAACTACCCGATGAACAATACCCCTACCTGCTCTCTACCGGCAGGATCCTGTTCCATTATAATGTGACAACACCCTATTCGGCAGGGATTCAAAGCATATGGAATGAGGAATATGCAGAGGTCAACCCTGATGATGCATCCCGATTGGGAGTCACTACAGGTGATAAGGTTAAGGTAACATCCCGACGGGGAGAAGTGACAACAAAGGTTCAGGTAACGGACCGGGTGCCGCCCGGGGTCATCTGGATGTCTTTCCATTATACGGAAAGCCCTACCAATGTCCTCACCAGTGACGCGGTGGACCCCATCACCAAAACCGGTGAATACAAGGTCTGCGCTGTTAAGCTGGAAAAGCTAAACTAATAGTTCATGAAACCTAAAAAACAGCCATAAGCAAATTGCCATACCCTGACAGGTGCGGAAAGTCAGTGTCTTTCCGCACCCTGGGAATGGCTTTTTAAACATAAGGAGATATATAAAATGTATGAGAATATATCTTTAGAGGATGCCTGTCAGATTCTCTTACAGCAGACTAAACCACTGGATAGTGAGCTGATATCCCCACTGCAGGGAACAGGGCGCATTCTTGCGGCAGATATCATTGCTCCCCATGACCTGCCCTCCTACAGGCAGGCAGCCATGGATGGGTTCGCCCTTGCCGAGACCACTGGTGATAGATTTCTTATCAAAAAACATCTTGCAGCCGGAGAGGTTCCTTCATTCACATTAAAAGGGGGAGAGGCAGCGGGAGTAGTAACCGGGGGACACATCCCACAGAGCACTGCAGTGGTTGTGCGGGATGAAGATGTCTGTGTAGAAGACGGTTATCTTTCTATCAAGAGGATCAATCCCAAGGTTAACAACATTCGTGAACAGGGTGAAGACTTTCTTGCAGGCACAGTTATCGCCAGAACCGGCACCAAGATCACCCCTGGGCTGATCAGTATATTGACCGCCTACGGCTTCCGGGAAATATCAGCAGTGCGCGTTCCCCGGGTTGCTATTTTGAGCCTGGGGAAAGAAATCATCCCCTGTGATCAAGGAATTAAACCGGGGCAGGTGAGGGACAGCAATGGCCCACTCCTGGCCTCGCTGGTTACCACCCACGGAGGTTCCCCAATAGCAGTGGTAGCCCCGGGAAGCTCTGCCGTGAAGGAACTAGATGCCCAGCTAAAAAAAGCTGATCTGGTGGTCACCATCGGAGGCACAGCAGCAGGCAGTAATGATCAAGCAAAAGACCTCCTAGAGCAGATCGGCGCTCAACCTCTCTTCCTGGGGTATCAGGTCAAGCCAGGCAGCCATTCCTGTGCCGGTATCCGGGATGGCAAATTGGTGGTTATGCTCTCAGGCAACCCTGTGGCGTGTTTTGTGGGCTATCACCTTTTGGTTTACCCAGTGCTGCATGCCCTGCAGGGATTAAAACCGAAACTGCTGCACATTCCTGCAGTGGCTACCAGCGGCTTTCCCAAAAAGGGTGGACCCCGCAGATTTCTTTTGGGGTATACCCTTTTCGGCCCTGAAGGTTGGAGAGTAGCGGTGCTCTCAGGGCAAAAATCCAGTATGCGCCGCTCTCTAGCTGATTGCAACTGCCTGATCGATCTGGCAGCAGGCCATCCACCCATGAAACCTGGAGAGCAAGTGTTTATCATCCTCATCCAAAATATCATCTGAAGCAGTGGATGTGGATAGGGTCTACAGTTGGAACCATCTCTTTTCAAGACCCTTTGCCAGAACAAACCCTGCAAGAAAGGCAACAGCCGGGTTGATGGCCAGTGACAGAGCTGCAACTGCCAAAATCACAAAAAAGTCATTTCGCTCCCCTGTCTTCCTGGCGGCCATAGCCAGATCCACACCGCTGTAAAAGAGCAGACAGCCGAGGACAGCATCAGGGATCAGAGCAAATATACTGGCACCATCACTTCCTAAAAATAAGCCAACAGCCAGCAGCAGAAAGCCGATGCAATAAACAGTATATTTGCTCCTGCCGCCGAAGCGGTAATGGGCCGCCACACCCCCACTTCCATGGCACATCATATACCCCCCAAATGGCGCTGCCAGCAGGTTGGCTGCCCCCATAGTCAGGCAGAGTTTCCGATCGCTAACCCGGGCTGCTCTGTCTCCAAAGAGCTCACTGGAAAGGACTGTAGTCACTAATACAGCATTGGCCAGAGTCATCGGCAGCTGGGGCAGCACCAGCATAAAAAAGGCTCTGTTGAAATCTGCTGCAGTGGGTACTACCAGCGCAGGCAGGTGTATGCCCAGAGTGATCTTCGGGAGTGACAGCCCCGGATTGAGCAGGATATGAGCCGCCGTTCCCACCAAAACCACCAGGAGCGCTGCAGGGAGGCGTCTGCTTTGCAGCAGAAACAGCATCAAAACCAGCAGTGTCCAGCCCAGGGCCGGTTGTCTGCCAACCATCTCAAGCCCCAAAATGGCCAGTGACAGCCCTAGCCCCACCTGTATACCGCTGACCACTCCCTTTGGAGTAATGCGGGAGATAAGGTCCACAATACCGGTCAAACCCAGCAGCAACAATACCAGTCCCATGACCAACCCGCCTGCAGCCACCTCACCAGGGGTAATGCCATAAGTCAGCACAGCTGCTGAAGCCGCCTTCATAGGCTGTACAGCCATTGGTATCCTATAAAACCAGCCGCAAAAAATATAAAAAAGCCCAAATCCGGCAAAAATACTGGCAGGATTAAGCCCGGCCACAGTAACAGCACCCAGCACATAAGGAAGGAAGGTGCCCAGATCCCCTAATGCCCCTGAAAGTTCTCCAAAAAGGCTCTTCTCCTGTCCCCGGTCAGTATGGGATGTGCTCTCATGGTTGCGGGCTGCCAAATCACTTCAACTCCTTATTTATCTCTGGCTTTTCCTAATATACCATTGTTCCTGAGATGAAACGGCGGGTGATATCAGAATGAGGGTTCGTAAAAAACCGGGCAACAGGTGCTCTTTCAATTACCTCCCCATTATAGAGCAGAATAGCCTCATCCGCGATCCGCTGTGCCTGGAAAAGGTTATGGGTGATGATCAGCACTGTGGCTCCAGTTGATTCATGGATCCTTCTCACAAGCTTTTCAATCAGGGCAACACTGTCCGGGTCAAGATTGGCTGTGGGTTCATCCAACAGGAGTACCTGTGGGCGTATGGCCACTGCCCGGGCCAGGGCAACCCGCTGGGTTTCCCCCCCGGAAAGCTTTAAAGCCCTGCGTGAACCAAAGTCACTGAGGCCAACAAAAGAGAGCGCCTCTTTCACTCTACGCTCCAGTTCTGCTCCCCTGACACCGCGCAGCTGCAGGCCATAGGCTACATTTTGATATACACTGGTGTTGAACAGATAGGTATTCTGTAAAACCATACACATCTGGCGGCGCATCCTGATCCGTGCCGATTCTCCGGCTCTGTTGATATTCACCCCCTGAAAAATGATCCTTCCAGAGGTGGGTTTCTCCAGCATATTGAGCAGCCTTAAGAGGGTGGTTTTCCCAGCACCATTCGGCCCAAGAATAGCATAAACCCTATTCTCGTCCAATTTCAAATCCTTGACCCGCAGCACTGTTCTCTCATCATATTTTTTAACCACATCTTTTAGCTCAAAAAGCGGTTCCGGCATAGAAATTCCCCTGAGTTAACTTAATTTAGAATCATCTATTTTCAGCAGAACACTGCTCACCACAAAAGACAGTAGCAAAAGAATCAATCCCAAGGCAATGGCAAATTCATAATTACCCTGCCGGGTTTCTAAAACAATAGAGGTCGTCAGTACCCTCGTCTGGTAGCGCACATTGCCCCCTACCAGCATAACAGCCCCTACCTCACCAAAAGCACGGCCAAACCCGGTCATGATACCGGCCAGAATCCCTGTCCGTGCCTCTTTAATCACCATCCAGGCAGCCTGCCGCTCACTGGCACCCAGTGTCCTGGCGGTATCCATAGACAGTTTCTCTTTGGCGGCAATAGCGGCAGACGAAAGAGCGGTTATAATGGGAGTGGCTAGGAGCACCTGGGCGACCACCATCACCGGAGGGGTAAAGAGAATATCCAAAAAACCCAAAGGCCCGGTACGGGCAAAGAGCAGATAGATCAGCAACCCGGCCAGAACCGGGGGGAGACTCATCAAGGTATAGATAATGCGCAACAAAAGTTCTCTGCCGGGAAATCTTTTCAATCCCAGAAAAGCGCCCAAAGGAACACCCAGCACTGCCCCGATGATTACAGCACTGCCGGAAACCATCAGAGAGAGCCCCACAATACCGCTGAGCTCACCACCACGCTGACAGAAAAACTGCCATACCGAAGATAGCAAATCGGCATTCACCGAATATCTAACTCCTTAATAAAAGATCATTACTGTATCAATAAGTCCCCCAGGTAGGAGCACAAGTAGTTGCTCATCATAATAATAAACCTGGGATACCTCCCAGGTTTTAATCAGACACAATAACAGTTAGGCAGGATCCCTTCTTACTGCTTAGATGCTGCTTCAGCAGCACGCTGACGTGCCAGGGCCCTTCTCAGGGCAAGTTCCGCCCTTAGGTGATCGATTTCCCGGCTCTTCTGCTTGAGGCGCGCCTCAGCTCGCTTTTGGGCCTCCTTGGCACGCTCCACATCAACCATCTCACCAGGCTCAGCTGTGTCGGGCAGAACGCGCAGTACACTGCCGGTCATCTCAAAGATACCCTCATTGCATGCAATATATCTGCGCCGCCCATCCTGCAAGTACTTGATCACACCGATATCCAGGGAGCCAATAAAGGGTGCATGATTGCGCAGAATCCCCAGCAAACCATCCTTAGATGGAAGGACCACCCCTTCCACTTCCTCTTTAACAACAACTCGTTCCGGGGTGATAATCTCCAGGTTGAAGGTTTTCCATTTTCCTTTAGCCTGTTCAGCCACTTAACCGACATCCTCCATTTCTCGCGCCCGTGCCACCACTTCGTCAATGGTGCTGGCATAGATAAAGCACTGTTCCGAAATCTCATCATGACGGCCTTCCAAAATCTCTTTGAACCCCCGGACCGTTTCCTTGACAGGAACATACACTCCAGACCGCCCTGTAAAGGCCTCAGCCACAAAAAACGGCTGTGACAGGAAGCGCTGGATCTTACGTGCCCTGGCCACAATAAGTTTATCTTCCTCTGAAAGCTCATCCATACCCAAAATAGCGATAATATCCTGCAGGTCCTTGTAGCGCTGCAGAACACTCTGCACACCGCGGGCCACATTATAGTGCTCCTGCCCAACAACATTGGGGTCTAAAATCCGGGAGGTAGAATCCAGTGGGTCTACCGCCGGGTAAAGCCCCAATTCTGCAATCTGGCGGGAGAGAACCACAGTACCGTCCAGGTGAGCAAATGTTGTGGCAGGCGCCGGGTCCGTCAGGTCATCAGCAGGCACATAGACCGCCTGTACAGATGTAATGGATCCCTTGCGTGTGGAGGTGATCCTCTCCTGCAGCAGACCCATATCTGTTGCTAAAGTCGGCTGGTAACCTACTGCTGAAGGCATTCTTCCCAACAGAGCCGAAACCTCAGAACCCGCCTGGGTAAAGCGGAAAATATTGTCGATGAAGATCAGCACATCCTGACCTTCCATGTCACGGAAGTATTCGGCAATTGTAAGCCCGGAAAGTCCTACTCTCAGACGAGCTCCAGGCGGTTCGTTCATCTGCCCAAAAACCATGGCACACTTTTCAATAACACCGGACTCGGTCATTTCCAGGTAAAGGTCATTACCCTCTCTGGTCCGCTCACCAACACCGCAGAACACCGAGAACCCACCATGCTCATAGGCGATATTGCGGATCAGTTCCTGGATAATAACTGTTTTACCTACACCAGCGCCTCCGAAGAGCCCGATCTTACCACCTTTAGCAAAGGGTGCCAGCAGATCGATAACCTTGATCCCGGTCTCCAAAATCTCACGAGCAGGACGCTGATCCACAACTGGGGGAGCCGGGCGGTGGATAGGGTAGTATTCCTCTGCTTCAACCGTGCCTTTGCCATCAATGGGCTCTCCAAGCACATTAAACAGCCTCCCCAATGTACCTCTTCCTACCGGCATTTTAATTGGGGATTTGGTATCCAATGCTCTCATACCGCGTCTGATTCCGTCTGTAGAGGACATGGCCACACACCGGGCGGTGTTGTTGCCCAGATGCTGCATTGCTTCCAAAGTAACTTTTATTTCCTGGGTTACAGTGGCCTTTATTTCATCATCTTGATCTTCACTGTCAATTACAATGGCATCAAAAAGGTCCGGGAGCTGGCCCGGGGGGAATTCAATGTCCACTACTGGGCCGATTACCTGGACAACTGTGCCATAGTTTCGCGCTTCCACACTATTACCTCCTTCATCCTTTCAAAGCCTCTGCTCCACCCACTATCTCAGCAATCTCTTTGGTGATTGCTGCCTGGCGCAGCTTGTTGCTGAGCAGTGTCAGCTGTTCGATCATTTCCCCAGCATTTTCTTTAGCCTGGCTCATGGCAATCATCCGCGACGCCTCCTCACTGGCCCTGCTCTCCAGAACAGCGCGATAAACTTCTGCCTCTATAAAGCGGGGCAGCAGCATTGCCAGAACACCCTCTGGGCTGGGCTCAATTATATAATCAATGTTTAGGGTATCCTCTGCTTCCTCATTATCAGCTGAGGGTTGAGTGAGGGGCAGAAGCTTATAAACCACAGGCTGCTGTTTTCCTGTAGATATAAACTCTGTATAGACCAAATTGACCTCATCAACGATATTTCCAGTATAAAGATCGACAAGGGTGCGGGCGATTCCCCGGGCTTGATCCACAGCAGGATCATCACCGATGTTCACGAACTCCGACAAAATGTTGTAGTTCCTGCGCCGGAAGTAATCCCTCCCCTTTCTGCCGATAATGATCAACCCCGCTTCTTCTTCCTTTGACATCTCCATTTCTGCCCTGCGGATCACATGGCTGTTAAATGCACCACATAAACCTCGGTCTGAGGTAAATACCACATACCCCACCTGCTGCCGTTCTCTGGCTAGAAAAAGCGGATGAGTCAGATCACTAAATGAGCCAGCAACCCTCTTGATCAAGGCATCAATTTCCTGGGAATAGGGTCGCGCTTGCTCCACCCTCTCCTGGGCGTGACGGAGTCGCGCTGCTGCCACCATTTCCATCGCCTTGGTGATCTGTTCAGTATTCTTAATACTACGAATACGCCTCTTAATATCCCGTAAGTTTTCTGGCAAATCATGTCACCACCTTTGCTGATCAGGCAGTTCTTTGGATGGAAAAGGCAGTTCCAAATTCACTGGTAAATTCTCTGATCACCTTGTTCATCCGTTCCATCAGATCCTCGGACAGTTCCTTCTTTTCACGAATTTCCTGCAGGATCTCCGGATGCTCATTTCTCATAAAGTGGAGATACTCCTTTTCAAACTCTGTAATGGATTCTACAGGCAGTTGATCCAGGAATCCGTTAACACCGGCATAAATAACCGCTACCTGTTCCTCAACAGGCATCGGGACATACTGGCCCTGTTTCAACAATTCGGTCATTCTTTCGCCTCGTGCCAGCCTAGCCAGGGTTGCCTTATCCAGATCTGAACCAAACTGGGCGAAGGCAGCCAGTTCCCTATACTGGGCCAGGTCCAAACGCAGTCTCCCTGCAACCTGGCGCATAGCCTTAATCTGTGCTGATCCACCCACACGGGAAACAGAAATACCCACGTTAATAGCAGGCCTAATACCTGCATAGAACAGGTCCGGTTCCAGGTAGATCTGACCATCTGTGATGGAAATAACATTGGTCGGAATGTATGCGGAAACATCACCTGCCTGAGTTTCGATGATCGGAAGAGCAGTCAAGGACCCTCCACCCATTTCATCACTCAGTTTTGCAGCTCTTTCCAGCAAACGGGAATGAAGATAAAAAACATCACCAGGATAAGCCTCCCGTCCCGGAGGACGCCTGAGCAGCAGTGAAAGCTCCCTGTAGGATACCGCATGCTTGGAAAGGTCATCATAAACCACCAATACATCTTTGTGGTGGTTGTACATGAACTCCTCCCCAATGGCACAACCTGCATAAGGAGCTAAATAGAGCAGTGGTGCCGGGTCACTTGCTGTAGCCACAACAACAGTAGTGTACTCCATTGCTCCGGTTTCCTGGAGTTTTTCTATAACTCCGGCAACACTGGATGCCTTCTGTCCGATAGCTACATAAATACAGATTACATCCTGACCCTTTTGATTGATAATGGTGTCCACAACCAGTGCGGTTTTCCCGGTCTGACGGTCACCGATGATCAGTTCCCTCTGACCTCGCCCAATAGGGATCATGGAGTCCACAGCTTTGAGACCGGTCTGGAGAGGAACCTTCACAGGCTGGCGCTGGATAACACCTGGGGCCAAGAACTCAACAGGGCGGAAGCGGTCCGTTTCAATGGGACCCTTTCCGTCTAGAGGCTGTCCCAGAGAGTTGACCACTCTGCCGATCATAGCCTCTCCTACCGGCACCTCCATGATTTTGCCTGTACTTTTTACAGTATCCCCTTCTTTAATATGGGCATAGGGGCCGAGCATAACTACACCGATATTGTCCTCCTCAAGGTTTTGGACCATACCATAAATATCTCCTGGAAACTCCAAAAGTTCCCCTGCCATTGCCCTTTCCAAACCATAGACCCGGGCAATACCATCGCCGACCTGGATGACCGTGCCTACATCCGCCACTTCGATTTGGGACTTATAGCGCTCAATCTGTGTTTTGATCAGAGAACTGATCTCTTCTGCACGAATACCCATTACATATCCACCTCAAGCTTTCCTAACGATCTCTCCATAAAGCGTTCTTTCATCATCTCCAGGCGCTTTGTTATACTCCCATCAAAAACCCGGTCCCCTACCTGGACCACCAAACCTCCAATCAGTTCCGGGTGTACACTCACCTGGAGCTCAATATTTTTTCCAGTAGCCTTTTTCAATACCTCCTGCAATTTGGCCTCAAACTGAGGTTCCAGAGGATAAGCGGTTTTGACCGATGCGACAACAGTATTCTTATGCTTCCTCAGCAGATCATGGTAGGATTCTCTGATATCATACAGGTTTCGCTCTCTGTGTTTGTCTATCAGAAGTTCCAGAAAAGCAAGAACCACAGGAGAAAGACTCTCTGCAAACACTTTTCTGATAATTTCCTTTTTTATCTTAGTCGGTGTGCCTCCATATTCCAGCACTTTCCGCAGATCGGGCTGCTGTTCTATAAGATCAACAACCTGGTCCAAATCCTCTGCTGCCTTCTCAATAAGGTCCATCTCCCAGGCAGTATCAAACAGCCCTTTAGCATATCGGCGTGCTACTGCTTGATGTATCAATGAATTTCCCCTACCTCATTCAAAAAATCATCAACTATCCGCTTGTTATCCTCTGTACTGAGATTACGGCTCAGGATCTTCTCTGCTGCCATAACTGCCAGTGTGCTTACCTCCTGGCGTACAGCAAACAAGGCCTCATCCCGCTCACGCTGAATCTCCTGACGGGCCCTTTCCAGCAGAGCAGCGGCTTCATCCCTGGTCTGGGCAAGAATCCTATTCCTTTCCTCTTCAGTGACTTTGTTTGCTCTGGCAATAATCTCCTGAGCCTCATTGCTGGCTTGAGCGATCTTTTCCTGGTACTCCTTTAGCAGAGCTTCTGATTCGGAACGGTTGCGCTCAGCTTCAGCAATATTATTGGCAATCTCCTCACTCCGATTATCCAAGAACTTCATAACAGGGTTATAAGCAAACTTATATAGTATGGCAAGTATTACCAAAAAGTTGATAATTGCCCATATTACAGTTGAAAAATTAAGATCCATATGCTTGTCCTCCCACAACCGGGTCAATAAATACCCGGGGGCAGCACCGCCGGTGCGGTGCGCCCCTGGGTACTAATAACCCTACTTACCATGGTAATGATATCAGACTACTACCACGTAAAAATCCTGCTCCCACCTCATCGGTAGGTACAGATATATACGTCCCGCTAGAGTTTGTCATGGGACTATTTACATTCTCAGGAGCAGCATAAAAGCTATCAAGAGGCCGTAAATGGTCAACGCCTCCATAAATGCCAAAGCAATAATGAGAGTTGTACGCAGTTCACCCGCTACTTCCGGCTGGCGAGCAATACCCTCCATTGCCTTTGCTGCCGCGTTTCCCTGACCTAGTGCAGGGCCGATTGTAGCAATACCCATTACAAGTGCTACAGCCATTGCAATAATCGCCGATGTCATTTTCTGTTTTCCCTCCTTTCTGCACCTACCTGCTCAGTAATAACTATCTAAGTTTAGTGAGCATCAGCTGTTGCTTGAGAAATATAAATCGCTGTCAGTGTCGTGAACACTATAGCCTGGATAAAACCGAAGAGAAGTCCCAGCAACTGCATTGGAATCGGGGCGAAATAAGGAGCCAGGCTCAATAAAACAGCAACAACCATCTCTTCCCCGAAAATATTGCCATAGAGTCGCAATGACAGCGAAAGCGGTCTGACCAACTCCTCAATAAGATTTAAAGGAAGCATAACGGGAAATGGTTGAACGAAGTGTTTGAGATATCCAATACCCTTTTCGCGGAAACCGGCAATCTGGGTAACGATAAAGGCAACAATAGCGAGCCCTGCGGTCACACTCAGCGTGCTGGTAGGGGGCTTAAAACCCTCCACATGGCCTGCCATAGGTAAAAGACCTGACCAGTTGGAAATAAGAATAAAAAGAAAGAGAGTTGCCAAAATAGGAAAATACCGTCGCGCCCGTTCCCTCCCTAGGATTCCGCTGAAAAAGTTGAGCAATGCTTCAAAGGTATATTCAACCAGGCACTGAAAACGCCCGGGAATCTTTTCTAATTTACGGGTAGCCAACACAAAAACCAGAAACAGGAACAACATAATCGCCCACATAGTTGTTACATGGCCTGTAACTTCCAGACCTAAAATCGTAAATAGGACCTTTGCTTCCTCCATCAAATAAACCCCTTTCTCTACGACACCATATCTTACAGTGTGGTAAAACTTATTGCTTAACGAAAAGTTTTATCTCTCTTTTTCCAGGGATGTTTTTTGCTCTCCCGGTATTCCCGCACCATATTGATATTCTTCATGACGATTAAGCCCAAACCTGTTCCTACCAGCATCCAAATATCACGACCAAAATAAAATACAAGAAATATTGCTATTAGATTGACAAAATAACGCGTGAGAAAACAGCTGATAACAGCCTGGGCTGCTTCTTCGGGTGGGCGCTGTTTGTTTTTTTTAAGCGTCCACTGGAGGTAATAATGATTGCCGATACCAACTGCTGTCCCCCAGAAGAGGCCGATGAGCAGTGCCTTCCAGAGCACCATTTCTCATCACTCCTTATTACCTCCATCCGTCTCACTGTTATTATCCAGTGATTTTAACATTCGGAAAACAGTGCGGAATCCTGCTGCAACCCCAAAGAGAGAAAATATCATAGTCATCACATAGCCTGTTTTATGAAATATCCATTGATCCAAATAATATCCTATATAATATCCTATTAAGACCGATACTGCAAGAGTAATGCCTATATTTGTCATTAAACCTAAAGCCCGCCATGCACTGCTTCCCTTTTTTTTCACCATCCCCTTGCCACCTATCTGTATTGTCTTACAATATGCCCTTTAATATAGAAGAATGCAAATCTTATCTCTGTAATATTCTCTGTATCAGGAAAAACTCCTTCTATTTTCTTGTTTATTTTCAAAGGGTTTCAAAAAATAATCTACCAGCTCAGGGAGAAAAATCCTCTGGTTTATCACCGCTGCCGAAATAGGCATAAATGGCCTGGATTATACGCTCTGCAGCCATACCATCCCCATAGGGGTTAACAGCATTGGCCATCTGCAGGTATTCCTCTTCATTATCCAAAAGAAGACTGACCTGTTCTTCAACCTGCCTGCTATCAGTTCCGATCAAGCGGGCAGTGCCAAAAGAAATGGCCTCAGGCCGTTCGGTCACCTCCCGCAGCACCAACACCGGTTTCCCCAGAGCCGGTGCCTCCTCCTGGATCCCTCCGGAATCTGTGAGCACCAGATAGGATTTTTTCATCACATTAATAAAAGGCAGGTAATCTAAGGGCTCGGTCAGGTAAACACGCTCAATTCCGGTCAGTACTTTGGCAACTTCACGCCGTACTGCCGGGTTTTTATGTACCGGAAAAACCACTCCCACATCCGGGTGTGACGAAAGAACATGGCGCAAAGCCATATAAACATCCTGCAGCGGAGATCCGAGATTCTCTCTCCTGTGGGTAGTCAAAAGTATCACCCTCTTGTTTTCCCGGAAGGCTCTGGATATTTCAAAATCCAAAGAGAAAGGCTGCTCCATGGCTAGATGCAGGGCATCGATAACTGTATTGCCGGTGATAAAAATATAATCTGCCCCAATACCCTCCTGGAGCAGAGCATCCCGAGCTTTGAGAGTCGGGGCGAAATGCAGGTCTGCCAGTTGGGTGGTAAGCACCCGGTTGATCTCCTCAGGGTAGGGTGAGTATTTTTGGTAAGTGCGCAGCCCTGCCTCCACATGCCCTACCGGTATTCTGCAGTAAAATGCAGCCAAGGCCCCGGCAAAGGTGGTTGTGGTATCCCCCTGCACCAGCACCATATCAGGCTGTTCAACCTCCAAAACACCATGTAAGCCTCTTAACACCGCTTCGGTCACATCGAATAGATTCTGGCCTGGCCGCATCACTGCCAGATCATAATCGGGTTTGATCTGAAAGGTTTCCAACACCTGGTCCAGCATCTCTCTGTGCTGTGCGGTCACCACAACCCTGCTCTCTATATCAGGGCAGGACTCCAACTTCTTGATCACAGGAGCCATTTTAATGGCTTCCGGGCGTGTTCCGAAGATACTTAAGACCTTGAAATTACTTGTTCCTGTCATCATTCTACTCCACACGCAGATAGTCTTTATCGATCAGTTTTTGGATGTGGCATTGCAAGGCCTCACCGATATCGGCCCCATATTCCTCTTCCAGTACAAACATTAAGGATACCGCAGTTTGGGCCACATCTAACAGTTCATCTAAGATCAGTTTCACAACCTGCTGTTCGTTCATACTGGTCTGCTCCCCGCTCATCCCGCGGAATTTCCCAATGGCTTGGGCAAGTTCCCCAGCCTCCTCCATCAATTTGAAAGCTGTTGATTCCAGAGTGGGTTTAAGATTGTTGAGGCGGGGCAGTGTAATATCTTTGGTTTTCATTTGTTCCATCCTTTTCCTCCTCCTGTACAGATCAGCTCCACCCCTGCTTCAGAGAAAATATCTGCTGCCAGCTGATCAGGGTAATCCCCTTGAAAATAAACCTTTTTGATGCCCGCGTTGCAGATCATTTTGGCACAAAGAACACAAGGCCTATGGGTGATGTAGAAGGTCCCTCCTTCTATAGAAACCCCATAAAGGGCTGCTTGAATGATGGCATTCTGCTCTGCATGCAAACCCCGGCACAGTTCATGACGCTCCCCTGAGGGGATCTGCATTTGCTCCCTGAGGCATCCCACCTCACCACAGTGGGCGATCCCTGCAGGGGCTCCGTTGTATCCGGTGCAGAGGATGCGCTTTTCCTTAACAATGATCGCACCCACCTGCCGCCGGAGGCAGGTTGATCGCTTGGCTACAACCCGGGCAATTTCCATAAAATAATCCTGCCAACCCGGCCTTGTCAAATACCCACCCCCTTGTGATAGATCTCAGAGGCCAAATGCCAGAGGTCGGGAAAGAAAGTTTTATTTCTACAATGAGTAAATTGGAAAAGAGGCACAAAGACCCTGTACGATCCGGCGCGCTTCTTCCAGTTTGCCCTGTTCGCCGGAATAGGACAAGGCCAGATTGATGGCTGTGCCTATCAGTTCCATTTCCCTTTCCCCCATACCCCTGCTGGTCACTGCTGGGGTGCCGATCCTGATCCCACTGGTTACCCGTGAACTCTGGGGGTCAAAAGGCACCATATTTTTATTCACAGTTATACCTACATCATCAAGCATTAGTTCTGCATCATGCCCGGTAAGGTTTTTGCTGCGCAGGTCCACCAGGAGCAGGTGGTTATCTGTGCCTCCTGACACTAGATCAAAGCCATATCTCTTTAAAACCTCCCCCAGCACAGACGCGTTTTTCACCACCTGATGCTGATAGCAGCGGAACTCTTGTGTTTCCGCCTCTTTTAAGCAGACTGCTTTGGCTGCGATGATATGCATTAGTGGCCCTCCCTGGATACCGGGGAAAACAGCACTATCCAGTTTTTTGGCATACTTCTTTTTGCAGAGAATCAATCCTCCCCGGGGCCCCCGCAGGGTTTTATGGGTTGTGGTTGTCACAAAATCAGCATAGGGCACAGGGCTGGGATGCAACTCCGCTGCAACCAACCCTGCGATGTGAGCCATATCCACCATCAGGTGGGCGCCGCATTCCCGGCAAATATCTGCAAAGGCTTTAAAATCGATAATGCGGGGGTAAGCGCTTGCTCCTGCAACAATAACCGCAGGGCGTATCTCTAATGCCTGCTTTCTGATCTCCTCATAATCCAAAAAACCCTCAGAGGTTACTCCGTAAAAGTAGCTTGCGAAATATTTACCGGAAATATTGGCTTTAAACCCATGTGTAAGGTGGCCGCCATGGGCCAGACTCATCCCCAGGATGCGGTCCCCGGGTTTCAACAGAGAGAGATATACAGCGGTATTGGCCTGGGCGCCTGAGTGGGGCTGCACATTTGCGTGTTCTGCTGCAAAGAGGTCCTTTGCCCGCTGAACAGCCAGCTTTTCTACCACATCAACACATTCACAACCACCATAGTATCGTCGCTCAGGGTACCCCTCTGCATATTTATTGGTCAAAACACTCCCCTGAGCAGCCATAACCCCCCGACTGGTATAGTTTTCCGAGGCTATAAGCTCCAGTTTTTCCTGTTGTCTCCTTTCCTCACAGCGGATGGCATCAGCGATTTCCGGATCGATCGGTGCTAGGTATTTTTCAAATAGGTCCATCATATATCCCTCGATGTTTGCTATATTTTTTTATTAGAATTGTATTTTGCTTCAATGGCTTTGATCTTATCAACCCTTCTTTGATGACGCCCCCCTTGAAAGGTTGCCTTAAGCCAGGTTTCAATAATGGCACAAGCCAGGCCAGCCCCGGTGACCCTCTCCCCCAGAGCAATAATATTGGCATCATTGTGCTCCCTGGCAGCCCGGGCAGTAAACGGGTCATGGCAGAGAGCAGCTCTGATCCCCGGAACCTTGTTGGCAGCCATTACCATGCCGATCCCTGTTCCACAGACCAGGATTCCATATCTGTTCTCACCCCGGGCAACCGATTCCGCAACCATCAGAGCGATATCAGGGTAATCAACAGGGTCTGTACTGTCCACCCCAACATCGGTGAACTGCAGATCCTTGCCCTGAAAATATTCCTTGATCTCCCTTTTCAGACGGAAACCGGCATGGTCGCTGCCGATTGCAATTTTGATCACTTGGACCACCTCTGCAACAAATAGTGAAGGTATTCGAGATATTATCCTTTATTTCCTTTTTTAATAAAATTGATCTCCGAGGTATTCACTCTGTAGATGTCTGCAAACACCTTCGATAGCCTGGGCTATCTCATCAGCACACCGGCAGTAAACCTCATCAGACTGTCCGAAAGGATCCGTAATGTCATATCTCATCAGCTGCTCCTCCAGCTTTCTGATAGCCTCTTTCTCCTCCTGTATTTCCCTGGCCAAAGAGCCCTCTATGACTGCCAATTTATCCTCTATCTCCCGGAGACGCTGCAAAAGGCTCTCTCTCTCCTCTTTTAACTCCCTCACAATATCATTATTGGCTTCCCAAAACCTCTCTTTTTTTGCGTTTAACCGCCGCAGCAAAGCAACCAGTTTTTCCGAATATTCAAGGTTATTACCCCGCTCCGCAAATTCCTTTAGTACAAACACCTTTCCAGCAGACATAGGGTATACCTCCAACAGATGGCGCTTCTGAGAGGCAGTCATCGTAAGGATTAAATCTGCCTCCTCTACCATTCTTTTGGTCAGCTGTTTTGCTCTGTGATCTGATAGATCGATCCTCTCCCTGCGCAGAGCTTCACAGGCCTCTGAGCTGGCCGGTTCTCCAGGCAAAGCCGCCAACCCTGCAGACATCACCTGAATATTATCCCCCAAATTTAAGCGCTCCAACATTTTTGCCGTCAACTTCTCCGCCATAGGGCTGCGGCAGGTGTTTCCTGTACAGACGAATAAAATCCGCAAAATCTCACCCCTTTACAGTGAAGAGATCCCCTCTTATAGTTTGACCGGTTCGGTGCTCTACTTCTCATGGTAATCAACAACAGCAAAACAGGTGACTGAACTGAACCGGTTTAGCTGACTTACGATGGATGAGGAGAACAGTTTTTTATCCGATAAACATCTTAATTCCAATAGCGATCAGCACCAATCCACCCAACATTTCCGCCCACTTGCCGGTCCAATTTCCCAGCCATCTCCCCAGAAGCAGGCCGGCTGCGGTCATCAAAGCCGCAACAACCCCAAGGATGATCACAAAGCTGGAGAGCCCACTGATTGTTACTCCTATACCTACCCCTGCACCGAAAGCATCTACACTGACACACCAGCTTAACCCCAAAATTTCTGCCCAACAAAATGGATTGCTCTTCTGAGGGGACAGAGTTGCTTTAGCATCTTTGAAACTAAATACATCCCTCCGCCAGGGCCAGCCATCCCGGATCATCTTCAATCCCAATAAAACCAGGATGGTACCGCCAATCCAGACAGCCACATTTCCCATTACTGTTCCCAGCAACCCCCCTACCAGGATACCCCCCAGAGGCATGATCACATGAAATGCTCCCACGCTGAGAGATGTACGCAGAATAGAGCCCCGGCAAGGTTTGTTCATACCCAACCCCAGAGCCAGGGAAAAGGCATCAGCCCCCAAAGCCACTGCAACAAGGAAATAAGTTAAGAGAACATCCACGCAAAAAACATCTCCTCTGTCAGATCTTCTGCTGTTCAGCAGCACGGCACAAACGGTTCATCACAGCCAAACCCATACCTTCAGGTGCCACTGTTTCTACCAGAATCAGCTCAACCCCTGCCCGATCGCAATCACGCAAAGCGCTGAACAGCTGGTTGGCGATCTCTTCTGTACAGGATCTTGAACCCAGTGAAGCAAGATAAAAAGGGGGGACAGTTAAATTCCGGTATAAGGAGTAGTTTTCACTGGTAGCCAATACTCCTATTCGTTTCCCTCGGTTTTGGGTTAAGTATTTTTCCACCTTAGCTGCCTGTTCCTCCGGCTCCCCGGCAACCATAATCACCTGAGCCCGGGGTGCATAGTGTCTAAAATAATAGCCGGGGCAGGGAGCTGCATCTTCCCCAGCAGGCTTGTCCGGGGATAGAACAGCATCAGGAACAATAACCTCTTGGTTTAAAGCACCTTCAATCTCTTCCCTGGTCACACCACCGGGCCTCAAGAGAACCGGCTGCTCCTCAGTTAAGCTCAGTATAGTGGATTCCACACCCACCTCTGCAGGCCCTCCATCCAGGATCATGTCGATCTTTCCATCGAGGTCCGAAAGAACATCCTCAGGCCGTGTAGGGCTGGGGCGTCCTGATAGATTGGCACTGGGTGCGGCAATAGGCACACCGCTTGCTGCAATCAAAGCAAGCGCAATCCCGCTGCTGGGATAGCGCAGAGCTATAGTGGGCAGACCAGCAGTGACCGCATCAGGGATCCCCTCTGCACGGGGAAGTATCAAAGTTAAAGGCCCCGGCCAAAAGCTTTTTGCCAGGATATCAGCTGCCTGGGGCCAGCTAGAGCTCAGGGACTTCGCCTGTTCCAGTGAGGAAACGTGCAAAATCAAGGGGTTTTTCCTGGACCTTCCTTTAACCTGGAATATTTTGTTCACTGCTTCCGAATTGAGCCCGTCAGCACCCAGCCCATAAACGGTCTCTGTGGGAAAAGCCACCAGACCCCCTTTATTGATTACCTCTGCTGCCTTTTTGATCAGTTCAGGCTCAGGTGATTCAGGATCTACTTTCAAGTATTGCGTTTTAAGCACCTCCAAATTTCGCGTCACTGATCTACCCTACTAAACATAACATTACCTCAATAAGGTAATTCCATTATTGTTGCAAAAAAGTACATGCTGTATAATAATTAAGTATTGTACTGAGTTTCACTTATATACACTAATTATAGTCTTAAAAGGAGGCGCTGTCATTTGTTAGTCGGATTATTAATAATTCTATTACTAGTATTAACCCTACCGTTTTTCGTAAAGGTGGTAGAACGCAACCTGGAACCCTTTCTCTTTGTGATGGGCCTTGCGGCAACTATCATCTCCGGAGTTTTGAATACAGAATTGATTCACGAAATAATTACCAATCACTTGATGTATATGATAACAGCGGCAGTTCTCATTTTCGGGCTGCTTTTCGCCCGCTTTCAAAACAATATTCACATATGGATCAATAAAATCCTCGCGCACATACCTCTCAATCTATTTATTTTTCTCATGGTAGTACTGCTTGGCCTCTGTTCCAGCATCATCACAGCAATCATTTCAGCACTTATCCTTGCCGAGGTAATAAACGCCCTCCCTCTACAAAGAAAAGAAAAGATTAACACCACCATCATAGGGTGTTTTTCTATCGGATTAGGTGCTGCACTGACACCTATCGGTGAACCCCTCTCCACAATTGTTGTCTCTAAACTCAGTGAAGAATTTTTCTACCTGTTCAAACTGTTGGGTGTTTTCATTATACCAGGGGTTATCGTTTTTGGAGTGTTGAGCAGCCTTGCTGTAAAACGAACAGCAAAAGATGATGATACCAGTGAGACAATGGACCTTGAAGATGAAACAACCAAGGGTGTTTTGCTTAGGGCAGGGAAGATCTTCCTGTTTATCATGGCTCTGGAACTATTGGGCCAGGGCTTCAAACCGGTGATCGATACCTATATTGTTCATCTGGATGGACGCATTCTTTACTGGATCAATATGATCTCTGCGGTGCTCGACAATGCCACACTCGCTGCCGCAGAAATCAGCCCAGCTATGAGTGGATTACAGATCGAAGCGATCCTCATGGGACTGCTGGTCAGCGGAGGGATGCTCATACCGGGAAACATCCCCAATATCATCTCCGCCGGCAAGCTGAATATTACCAGTTCCGAATGGGCGCGACTGGGAGTGCCCCTGGGGCTTGCCATGCTGGTTATCTACTACGTAATCCTCTTTGTCATTATTTAGAATTATAAGAAAGCTAATTTGTAAGGGAGAGAGGACGGATAAACCAAACCCTCTCTCTTTTTGATCGCGCGGGGGGAAAGTCCCAGTGATCGGCCCGATCAGTCAACCTGTCCCCCTGATCGGTCCCTCTGATCAGTCTGTTTTTCCCTGCCAGCGCAGCGACCTGCGAAGGTTGTTACTTGCCCTTGACGAAGGAGCAGTTAACGACAGCCAAAGCGAAACAGGGATGTTGAGCTAGGCGACTATGCGCCATGGATGGCGTCATAGGAGCCGGTTGGCTGTCGTCTGCGAGGAGTCTTAGGGCAAGTTCAGCCGAAGCTTATGTCGCAAGCGGCAGGGATTAACTCTGCTCGGTACGCGCTGCGGGACAGTCCCGGTGATCGGTCCGATCAGTCAACCTGTCCCCCTGATCGGTCCTGTTTGACTGCTGTAACAACCCTTTCCCTTCCTGCGTAATCATTGAGCACTTCAACCCTGTTCCATCCCTCTTGTTCCAGCAGCCCTGCCAGAACTTCACCCTGCCCGACACCTATCTCACAGGCCAACAGGCCTCCTGGCGCAAGAAAGAGCCCAGCCTGGGGAATAAGCCTTCTGCAATGCTCCAGTCCATCCTTCCCCCCATCTAAAGCGTTTTTCGGTTCATACTGAACATCTATAGGCAGACCCGGCAGATCAGCTGTAGGGATATAGGGGAGATTAGCAGCAACCGCTGTTCCCATCCCTATATATCCCTGCTCGAGGAGCGGGCTAATCAGATCCCCTTGCAGGAACCGAACCCGTCCCTTTACACCATGGCGCTCAGCATTGCTGGCTGCTGTCTTCAAAGCTTTGCGAGAAATATCGATGGCAAAAACTTTTACTTGAGGGTTATAATAGGCAAGACTCACTGCAACCGCCCCTGAGCCTGTGCCCACATCAGCCAGCAGCTGTTCTTCCTCACCCTTCAAAGGCTTATCCAGCTCCGCCAGGAATTTTAAAACCCTCTCTACCAGCAGTTCAGTTTCCGGTCGGGGGATCAGAACATCAAAATTGACATAGAAATCAAGAGACATAAATTCCTTTTCCCCGGTGAGATAGGCGACAGGTATCCCTTTGCTGCGCTCTTTCAGGAGATCCAGAAAAACAACTTGCACCTCTTTTGGCACCCGGTCTTCAGAAAAAATCAAGAGATCAGCCCTCTCCCGCCCCCAGGCAGAGGCCAACAACACCTCTGCATCCAGACGGGGAGAATTGATCCCCCTTTTTTTCAATATCTCTGTTCCTTTGATCAGCAGTTCTCTACAGTTCATCTCTTAACTGACGGAATTCTCCGGCAATGACTCCCCCTGCAATTGCTCGGCCCTCTGTGCTGTAATCAAAGCGGTGATCACTTCATCCAGGTCCCCCTCCAGGATGTCAGTCAAACGATAAAGACTCAATCCGATGCGGTGATCGGTAAGCCTTCCCTGGGGGAAGTTATAGGTTCTGATCCGTTCACTGCGGTCACCACTGCCGATCATGGACCTGCGCATTGATGAGATCTCCCCGTGCTGTTCCTCCTCTGCCTGAGCCAACAGCCGGGCACGCAGGACACGCAACGCCTTTTCCTTATTTTTATGCTGCGATTTTTCATCCTGACAGGAAACCACCATACCGGTAGGGAGGTGTGTAATCCTTACAGCAGACTGGGTAGTGTTCACAGACTGGCCTCCTGGGCCGCTGGAGCAGAAAATATCAATACGCAGATCCTGGGGATTGATTTCCAACTCCACCTCCTCAGCTTCAGGAAGCACTGCAACAGTGGCTGCACTGGTATGAATACGGCCTCCCGATTCAGTAACCGGGATGCGCTGCACCCTGTGAACACCACTTTCATATTTCAATTTGCTGAAAACATGATCCCCGTTCACCTGAAAGATTATTTCCTTAAAGCCCCCCATATCGGTGGGATGTGAGCTTAATATCTCCACCTTCCAGCCCTGCCGCTCAGCATAATAGGAATACATACGAAAAAGATCACTGGCAAAAAGGGCAGCTTCTTCCCCTCCAGTACCGGCCCGGATCTCCACAATAACATTCTTCTCATCTCTGGGATCCTTGGGCAGCAGCAGAATCTTCAGCTTTTCC
>Ga0209537_1001197_pt1 | contig 29925 bp, 28 predicted proteins | sample BioPla4DNA1_FD_187698 | JGI IMG/M metagenome (GOLD analysis project Ga0209537, IMG submission 187698) | Biogas fermentation microbial communities from Germany - Plant 4 DNA1 (SPAdes) (version 2) | ecosystem: Engineered > Bioreactor > Anaerobic > Digestate | place: Bielefeld, North...
AAATTAATTTTTATATAGGTTTATTTTTGATAGATTTATAAAAATAAAGAAAAATTTAAAAATCTATCACACAAAAATAGAAATATGATATAATATGAATATAAGGTAATCCGATAGGAAAAGTAGGTAATGACGAGAAGAGTAGATTAATAAAAGCTAGCAGAGAGAAACCTCCTTGGCTGGAAGAGGTTTTTAGGGGATATTAATTGAAGTGCATCTCTGAGCCCTGAATCGAAATAATAGTAGACTTCAGCGGGTACGCCCGTTATAGCGTTAAGGTATGTTTGTACCTGAATTTGAGATATCTATATAATTATGTATTGAGTTACCTAGTATATAGATAATTAGAGTGGAACCGTGGAAGTTTACTTCTGCCTCTAAGTTTTTAGGGGGCAGAAGTTTTTTATTTACAAATAAGTTAATAAATTTGCTTAAGCTTTAGATTAACTTTCAAATTAAATTTAAATTATAAAAAGCAATAAAAAAGAAAGGATGATTTATTATGAATTCTGTACAATACTTTAATTCCATAGCTGAAAATTGGAATGTTATACGCAGTGAGTATTTTGAAGAAAGGCTAAAATACAAACTTTTATCAAAAATAAATATAAAGGATAAAGCTGTAGCCGATTTAGGATGTGGAACAGGTTTTGTTTCTTTAGCTTTAGCAAATGAGGCAAGCATAGTCTTTTCTATAGATAATTCAATAAATATGCTAAAACAGTTAAAGCATAATTCTTTAGATAAAAATTATAAAAATATTTATCTAATAAAATCTTCCTTAGAAAATCTATCCCTTTTTGATGAATCAATGGATGCAGTTTTTATAAATATGGCCCTTCATCATATTGAAGATGCAAAAAAAGCTATATCAGAAATGCATAGAGTATTAAAAAAAGATGGTGTTGTAATTATATCAGATGTTTTAGAGCATGATGGGGAATGGGCTAGGGAAGAAATGTTTGATGAATGGCTTGGATTTTCAAATGAACAAATAAGTACTTGGCTAGAAGAAGTAGGATTTAAAAACATTGAAATAGAAAATACAGACTTAAGCTGTAAAGGTTACTCAAGTAAAGGTGAATACACTGAAACAGGTATCTTTATAGCAAAAGCAAGTAAAAAATAACAGGAGGATGAGGAGATGAAAATAGAATCATTATTAATTCATGGGGGTATAGATGGAGATCAAAGAACAGGTGCAGTTAATGTACCAATATATCAGACATCTACCTATAAGCAGCCGAAGTTTGGGGTAAATACAGGATATGAATATTCAAGAACAGGAAATCCAACAAGGGAAGCCTTAGAAAAATTAATTTCAGACCTTGAAGAAGGCTATAGAGGCTTTGCCTTTGCCTCAGGAATGGCAGCAACTACTGCTGTTTTATCCCTTTTTAAGTCAGGAGATAAAATAGTTATTTCAAATAACTTATATGGGGGAACCTTTAGGGTATTAGATAAGGTTTTTAATAATTTTGGAATTGAATATAAAATAGTTGACACTTCTAATTTAGAGGAAGTAAAAGCTAGCATAGATGAATCAGTAAAAGCAATATTTATAGAAAGTCCAACTAATCCCTTAATGGATATAACAGATATAGAAGAAGTTTCAGGAATTGTTAAGGAGTTTGGAATAATAACTATTGTTGATAATACCTTTATGACTCCCTATCTTCAAAAACCAATTAAACTTGGAGCTGATATAGTTATTCATAGTGCAACTAAATATCTTGGAGGCCATAGTGACACTATTTCTGGCTTAGTTGTTGTTAATAATAAGGATTTAGCTGAAAAACTTCATTTTATTCAAAACTCAACAGGAGGAATTTTATCACCTTTCGATTCATTTATGTTAATAAAGGGGATAAAAACATTAGCAGTTAGAATGGACAGACATAATGAAAATGCAAAGAAAATTGCAGAATTTTTAAAGTCAAGAGAAGAAGTTGAAAGGGTATATTATCCAGGGTTTATAAATCATCCAGGACATAAAGTGCAAAGAAAGCAGGCAGCTGGTTATGGTGGAATGATATCCTTTGTTTTAAAAGAAGGCTATGATTATAAAAAGTTTTTAGAAAGCCTTAAAATAATAGCCTTTGCTGAAAGTTTAGGAGGAGTTGAGTCCCTTGTTTGTCATCCAGCTTCAATGACACATGCTGCAATACCTTATGAGATAAGGCAAAAAGTTGGAATAGTTGATAACTTAATAAGATTATCAGTTGGAATTGAAAATGTTGATGACTTAATAAAGGATATAGAAAATGCATTAAAGGAAGGATTTAGCGGTGAAGTATTTAAATAATATTCAAGATCTAATAGGGAAAACTCCAATAATTAAACTTAATAATTTAAATATTAAAAAAGGAGTTAATATCTTTGCAAAGCTTGAATGTAATAATCCTGGAGGAAGCGTTAAAGATAGAATAGGAATTTATATGATAGAAAAGGCAGAAGAAGAAGGGACCCTAAAAAAGGGTTATACAATAATTGAAGCAACTGCAGGTAATACAGGACTTGGAATAGCCATGGCTGCCTTAAATAAAGGATACAATATAGTTTTCGTAGTTCCAGAGAAATTTTCAATAGAAAAACAAACCTTAATGAAAGCCCTTGGAGCTAAGATAATAAATACTCCAAGAGAAGAGGGAATGCTTGGAGCTGTAAAAAAAGCAGAAGAACTACTTGAAGTTACAGAAAACTCAATAAGCCTAAGACAATTTGAAAACATGGCAAATCCCCTTGCCCATTATGAGAGAACAGGACCAGAAATATATGAAGATTTAGATGGAAAAATAGACTACTTTGTTGCTGGAGCTGGAAGTGGAGGAACCTTTACAGGAGTTGCAAAATATCTAAAGGAAAAAAATAAAAATATAAAAGCCATATTATTAGATCCAGTAGGTTCTACCATGGGTGGTGGAATTGAAGGGTGCTATGATATAGAAGGGATAGGAAATAACTTTATTCCAAACACAATGGATATGAATTTAGTAGATGAAGTTATAAAGGTAACTGATAAGGAAGCCTATGATATGGCTAGGCTAATTGCCCTTAAAGAGGGACTTATTGTAGGAAGTTCATCAGGGGCAGCAATAGCAGCTTCTTTAAAACTTGCAGAAAAAATAGAAAAAGGAAATATAGTTACAATACTTCCTGATAGGGGAGATAGGTACTTTAGTAAAAATATTTATTCATAATCATCTTTATTCCTAATAATCTTTAATAAGGTATGAAGTGTATAAAAAGTAATTTTGTATGTTGAGAGGGAAGCTTTAAAAACAATATTTATTAACATTTTACTATAAAAAAAGAGCAATAAGGTTGCTCTTTTTTTATGAATTTAGATATAAAGGGGATTAGTATTCTATTTTAATTAAGGAAAAAATTCATAATTATACTTGTATTAATAAAAAAATATATATATTATGGGTTTATTGACAATGGGGAAATAGTTAAAGAAATTGATTCAAAAGAACTTGAAGAGTCCTGCAAGAAGTTTATTAAAATTGAGGTTACAAATATAAGGGCATTATCAAGGGTTTTAGAGAAAATGAAAATTGAATATAGAATAACCTCTAATAATAAGGCCGATATATTTGGGGAGGTAGCTATTTCTAAACTAGTTATAGATCTTTACAAAGAAGAATGTGAAGTTTTATCAATAAATGTATATGAAGAAAGTTTAGAAAGTTACTATCTTAATTTAATAGGGGGAAAGAAAAAATGATTAGATTATTTAATGCAGGATTATTTCGTTTAAAAAGAGATAAAGCTTATATAATTATTGGAATAGTAACAGCCATATACTTACCGCTATTTATGGGAAAAGAGTATAGTGATGGAAGCATTAGAAATAAAATAACCGTTGGTTTTTCAAGGAAAGATATCTATTTATCTAATCTTATTATTTGTGTTTTAGCAGAGATTATAGTAGTTTTAATAGCATACTTTGTAGGAACAGTTTTGGGAATATTTTTATTTGGATATGTAGAAATGGAAATTTCAACACTTATTATAGTGGGAATAATCGGACTGTTTTTAAGTTTATCCTATGTTTCAATTTTTTATACAGTAACAATGAGTTTTTCAAATAAGACTTATTCAGCCATTATATCCCTAATATTATCCTTTATTATTATGTTTGCTTCTATGTATATCTTTAAAAAGCTAGCAGAGCCAGAGTTTATAAAAATTATGGGAGCTAATGGAGAAGAAATGATAAAAAACTCTCAATACTTATTAGGAACAAAAAGAAAAGTTTATGAAACTACCTTGTATCTACTTCCCTATGGTCAAGTTTTAAAAATGTTCAATTCAAGTAGTGTAGAGTATGGAAAGTTGCTATTTCATTCTATTGTAGTTATGATATCTACAAATCTAATTGGGATTAGTATATTCAGTAAAAAACAAATAAAATAAGGAGTTAAATATATGAATATAGTTCATGACTTAATTATATTAGGGTTTCTTCTAATTATTTTAGGGTTAATATTAAAAATATATTTATTAAAAAAGTCAGCTAAAGAAGTAAAGGAAGGCTTCACCTATATAGTTAATAATGACACTAATATTTTAATAGATATATCAACAAGGGATAAGGATTTTCAAGAGTTAGCTGAAAGTATTAATTTAGAACTAAGAAATTTAAGAGAAGTAAGACAAAAATTTCAACTATTTCCTTAACAGAGGAGGGGGAATTCATATTTTCTAATAGTGCAAAAAACTTAAGTGAAATAGATCTTGGAAAACTATTTAATAAATTTTATACCGTTGAAAATGGAAAGAAGTCTACAGGATTAGGCTTATCAATTGCAAAATATCTTACAGAAAAGATGAATGGAAGGATAAAAGCTAAATATTATGAAGGAAAAATAATAATAAAAATAAAATTTTAATTGAAATTCTACAAAACTAGGGTGCTGTAAGCAGCCCTTTTTTACTATAAGGTTTCTTAATAGTGTAGATTTATTTATTATAAAATGATTTTAATGAAATAAATATATTGTCTTATTTAACCCCCTTTGCTATTATTGATATTAGAAATTTATTTTAAAGCACATAACCTTTTTTGGGAAAAGATAAAATAATTGAGTTTAAGGAGAGTTTAACATGTCAGAAAAAGAAAAGTTAGATAAGGAAGATTTAGCTATTGATGTTAATGCAAAAATACCACTAGGAAAAGCAATACCCCTAAGCATTCAGCATTTATTTGCAATGTTTGGAGCGTCAGTATTAGTTCCAATTATTTTTAATATTGATCCTTCAATAGTATTAGTTTTTAATGGAATAGGTACATTGCTATATGCATTTATAACTAAAAGAAAAATTCCAGCATTTTTAGGTTCAAGTTTTGCCTACCTTGCACCAGTATTTTTACTTATGAGTCAAGGGTATGATTTTCAGGCTGTTCAAGGTGGATTTGTTGTATCAGGAGCTTTATTTGCCTTAGTTGCAATTATTGTTAAATATACTGGTATAGGATGGATAAATAAATTATTTCCGCCAGCAGCAATGGGAGCAATAATAACAATAATAGGATTAGAACTTGCTAGTACAGCAGCAGATATGTCAGGTTTCCCAGTGGGGGGAAGTAATTCGCCTACATTAAACAGTACTTGGGTAATTGTTTCAATGGTAACATTAGTAACAGTTATTTTATGTAATGTTTTATTAAGGGGATTTTTAAAGGTAATACCAATACTTATAGGGATTATCGTTGGATACATAACAGCATGGTCTATGGGACTTGTAGATTTTACAGCCATAAATAATGCACCTTTTTTTACATTTCCAAACATAAAATTAGCACGTTTTGATGCTACAGCAATTCTTACTATATTACCAGCTACCTTTGTAGTTGTAGTAGAGCATGTAGGCCACTTAAGAGTAACTAGTAGTTTATTAGGAAAAAACCTAGCTGAAGATCCAGGCCTTAATAGATCCTTACTAGGAGATGGATTATCAACTATGGTTTCAGGTTTCTTTGGTTCAGTACCAACAACTACTTATGGTGAAAATATAGGAGTTATGGCTTTAACAAAGGTATATAGTGTCTATGTGGTTTGTTTAGCTGGATTATTTTCAATAATATTAGGTTTTTCAGGAAAATTATCAGCTTTAATAAATACTATACCAACTCCAGTAATTGGAGGAGTAAGTTTCTTATTATTTGGAACTATAGCAACTTCAGGCTTAAGAGTATTTATTGAAGAAAAAGTTGATTTTTCAAAAGCAAGAAATTTAATTCTTACATCAGTAATTTTTACAGTAGGGTTAAGTGGAATAAAGATTACATTAGGTGCTATAGAGTTTAAAGGTATGGGACTTGCAACTATAGTAGCAATGGTATTAAGTATAGCATTTATAATTTTTGATAAATTAGGAATAATGAATGAATAATTAAGTTTAAAAATAAGCATCAAGGAGCTGGTGAAACAACTCCCTGATGCTTTATTTTAATTCATTAATTAATTTTTTAAATCCTGGCAGTGCTTTTTCAATTGTTTTATAAGCTACACAATAGGCTATTCTAACATAACCTGGACAAGCAAATGAACTACCTGGAACTAATAAAATATTATACTTTTTAGCTAGATTACAAAATTCTATCTCATCTTCTATAGGGGATTTAACAAAAAGATAAAATGCCCCCTCTGGTTTTACGCACTCATATCCATATTCAACTAAACTATTATATAGTAAGTCTCTATTTTTAGCATAGGATGAAATATCTACTTCTGCCTCTAAACATCTTGCCACAACTCTTTGAAATAAAGAAGGTGCATTAACAAATCCAAGAATTCTTGTTGCAACATTAGCAGCTGAAATAATTAAGCTTGATTCAGTTACCTCATCAGGAATTACAAGATAGCCTATTCTTTCCCCAGGAAGAGATAAGGATTTACTAAAGGAATATCCAATAATAGTATTATTATAATACTTTGTTAAATAAGGAACTTCAACATTATCATATACAAGCTCCCTATAAGGCTCATCGGAAATAAGATAAATTTCTGTTCCATATTCCTTTTGCTTCCTAGTTAATATATCTGCTAACTTAATTATTGTATCTTCAGAATATACAACCCCTGTAGGATTATTAGGTGAGTTAATAATAACAGCCTTTGTTTTATTAGTAATTTTTTCTTCAAACTCTTTTAAGTTAGGTTGAAAATCAACCTTGTTAGGAGATACCACCACAAGATTAGCATCATAGTTAGCTGCATACATCCTATATTCCCCAAAGTATGGTGCAAATACAATTACTTCATCTTTAGGATTCAATAATGTTTTAAATATAACATTAAGGCCACCTGCTGCCCCTACAGTCATAATAATATTTTTTCCCTTAAAGTTAGTTCCAAACTTATTATTAATGGAAGTTGCTATAGCAGATCTAACATCATCATAGCCTGAGTTATTCATATATCCATGAACCATATTTAAATCTTCATTATTTAATATGTCTAAAATTGCTTCCTTTATTTCTGATGGTGCTTCTACACTTGGATTTCCCAAACTAAAATCATATACATTTTCTGCTCCATGAATTTCTGCAAGTCTTTTACCCTCTTCAAACATAGCCCTTATTGCTGAACTGCCTTTAACGTATTCTTTCATTTTTTCTGATATCATTTATATTGCCCCCTAATTATAATGATTTGTTAAGCATTATATCATGAAGAAGATTCATATTGCAATGGTGGGCTAGCAGCTATATTTTTAAAAATAGTTATTGACAAATATAAGATTTAGGAATATACTGGTAAAAAATAAGTAATAAAAGGAGGTAGGAAAAATGAAAAACTTAACAATGAATTTAGTAGTATTAGTAGATAATATTAAAACTAAATATAAAGACTATATTAATAATCCTATCTCGGTGTATAAATTTTAGCTTTTAAATTTATGCAATTTAACTTTATAAAGTTACTTTATCTTAGTGTAAAAGTATAAAACTATATGAAGGATAATTGAGGCCAGGGTTATTAATAACCATGGCTTTTTTGTTGTTTAATTTCTTAAATTAAGCAACATTTAAGGTCATGGTAACCCATGGCCTTTCTTTCCTTCAGTTCTCAGGTGGAGATATGTAAGTTTGCATTGACTTGGAGTGAAGCGACGGAATAAGCAAACTTACATATGTCCACTTTATTTTGTAAGAAAGGATGATAGGGATGTTTAAAAATTAAGAGAGAAAAATCAGATTAGAAATATAGCTTAAGGAGGGAATTTTATGACCAGAATATTTAAATATGTTTCAAGATACAAGAGTTTATTAATAATTGGAACTATTTTTATGCTTGTAGTAATTGGAGTTGATTTATTCATGCCCTATCTACAACAGATATTTATAGATGATGGTATTATCAAAGCTAATAACAATATAATAAAAAGTGCTTTAATGGGTATTTTGCTTATCACAATAATAAAAGCAATTTTAGGATATGGAAAGGAATTTCTTTATGATATTTTAAGTGTTAAGGTCCATGAAGATATTAAAAATGACCTTTTCAATCATATTCAAAAATTAGAATTTAAGTATTTCGATAATATGAATACTGGAGAGCTTATGGCTAGGATAGGGGAAGACGTAGAGAATATTTGGCAAACAATAGCCTTTGGTCTTAGGTTGTTTATAGAAAATGCAATATACTTTGTAGTTTCTACAATAATCCTATTTACATTAAATTTTAAGCTGGCTATAGCTTGTTTTCTTATAATGATACCAATAGGCTTTATTGGAATGAAGCTAGAAAAAGAGTTTGGTAAATCCTATGGAGAAATAAGCGATCAAACTGCAAAAATTAATACTACTGCTCAAGAAAATATTGCAGGGGTAAGACTAGTAAAGGCCTTCTCAAGGGAAAAGTATGAAATAAATAAGTTTTTAAAAATGAATAGGACTTTCTATGATTTAAACATGAAGCAGGGAAAAATAATTGGGGACTACTTTCCACCTATAGAGTTTCTAACCAATATATCCCTAGTTATAATGATTGTTTTTGGGGGCTTCCTTGTTATGAAGGAAGAAATAACTATTGGAGTTTTAGTAGCTTTTAGCGGCTATATATGGAACTTAATATGGCCAATGAGAATGTTAGGTGAATTAGTAGATATCCTATCAAGAAATACTGCATCAGCTAAAAAAATATTTGAAATAATGGATAGGGAACCTGAAATTAAAAGTAAGAAGGAGTCTTATAAAGGTGATTCTATAAAAGGTGATATTACCTTCGAGAATATTACTTTTAAATATAATGATGAAATTGTTTTAAAAAATATCAATTTAGATATTAAGGCAGGAAGTACAATAGCAATAATGGGAACTACAGGGTCAGGTAAATCAACATTAATTAATTTAATTGGAAGGTACTATGATTTATATGAGGGAAGTATAAAAATTGACAAGGTAGATATTAAGGATTATGATTTAGACTTTTTAAGAAAAAACATGTCTATTGTTCCTCAAGATACATTTTTATTCTCAGATTCCATTATGAATAATATAAAATTTAGTAATGAAAATGCAAGTGAGGAAGAAGTTCGTAATGCCGCTTCATTAGCTTGTGCTTTAGATTTTATAGAAAAATTGGAAGATGGTTTTAATACAGAAGTAGGGGAAAGAGGAATAGGATTATCAGGAGGACAAAAGCAGAGAATTTCAATTACTAGAGCTTTAGTAAGAAAGGCAAAAATATTAATCCTAGATGATGCTACATCTGCCTTAGATATGGAAACAGAGCATAGATTATTAAAGAATTTATTAAAAAGAGAAGTTAATAGTACAACCTTTATTATTGCCCATAGAATTTCAGCTGTGAAAAACGCAGATATGATTATTTATTTAGAAAATGGAGAAATAAAGGAAAAGGGAACTCATGAAGAATTATTAAATCTTAAAGGTAAATACTATGATATCTACTGCAGTCAATTTAAAGATTTTAATCTTTTAGAAAAGGAGGTAATATAACTTGGAAAGTAATTTAATAAATAAAGATGAAGAAGTAATTAGAAGAAGTAAAAGTGAAATAGTCTTAAAGTTATTAGAATACCTTAAGCCTTATAAATTAAAATCTTTTATAGTTATTTTGTTAATGATTATTGTTATGATATGTGGAATAATTAACCCTTTACTATTAGAAATAGCAATAGATAATTATGTAGTAAATAAAAATGTAAATGGACTAATGGTAATAGGAGTAGTTTTAATTATAGTAAACTTAATTGCATGGATCTTATCAAAAATTAGATGGACCATGATAACTTCAGTAACTAACAATATTTTAGTAAATATAAGACATGAATTATATAGTCATATACAATATTTATCCTTTGACTTTTTTGATAGCAGACCAGTAGGGAAAATTCTTGCAAGGGTAGTTGGGGATGTTAATGCTTTAAAAAACTTGTTTTCTCAAAGTATTCAGTCCTTTATACCACAGTTATTAAACCTTTTATGTGTAGCTGTTATTATGTTTATTCTTAATTTTAAGTTAGCAATAGCTTGTGTAATTTTATTACCTTTGCTAGGTATAGCTATGTTTTATATTGAAATCCATTCAAGAAAAAGATGGGAAGTTTATAGAAATAAAAGGTCAAATTTAAATGGATTTACCCATGAAGATTTTTCAGGAATAAAAGTAGTACAAGGTTTTGCAAAAGAAGAGGGAACTGAAAAAAAACTTTAAAGCAATGGTAAAAGAGTTAAGTGATGCCTTTGTTAAGGCTGTTAAATTAAATGATTTCTTTTGGCCTCTTGTAGAACTATCTTGGGGAGTTGGAACCTTAGTGGTATTTGCAGTTGGATATAAGCTAGTAATGAATAATGAAATAAAAATAGGTACCTTAATAGCCTTCTTAATGTATGTAGGTATGTTTTGGAGACCAATTATGAATCTTTCAAGCTTTTATAATACCTTAATTACAAATTTTTCAGCAGCAGATAGAATATTTGATATTTTAGATGTGAAACCAATTATTAAAAATTCAAAGAAGGCAAAGAAAATTGGTAAGATTTATGGAAATGTTGAATTTAAAAATGTTAACTTTTCTTATGATGAAAATACTAAGGTTCTTAAAAATGTAAGTTTTAAAGTTAATAAGGGAGAAAGAATAGCCTTAGTTGGAGCAACAGGAGCAGGAAAGAGCACTATAATTTCTTTAATAAGCAGGTTTTACGATCCTACATCTGGAGAAGTTCTTGTAGATGGTAAAAATATAAAGTATGTTGATTTAGAATCCTTAAGAAGTCAAATGGGAATAATGCTACAAGATACATTTTTATTTTCTACTACAATTATGGAAAATATAAGATATGGAAAATTAGATGCAACAGATGAAGAAGTTATTGCAGCAGCCAAGGCAGTTAATGCCCATGATTTTATAATGAAGTTAGAAAAGGGATATAAGACTGAAGTAAATGAGAGAGGATCAAGGTTGTCGTTAGGACAAAGACAATTAGTTTCCTTTGCCAGGGCTTTGCTTGCAAATCCTAGAATTTTAATATTAGATGAAGCAACATCTAATATAGATACTGAAACAGAAAGGTTGGTTCAAAGTGGAATAGAAAAATTACTTGCTTCAAGAACATCCTTTGTTGTAGCCCATAGATTATCAACAATTCGTGACTGTGATAAGATCATGGTTATAAATAATGGAAGAATTGAAGAAGTAGGTAACCATGATGAGTTAATAAGAAATAAGGGCAGCTATTATGACTTATATATGACACAATATAAGTTTTTAAATGAATAATAATTATAAAAGGAGGATCTATAAAGGTACTCCTTTTTTAATCACCAAGTACTTTCCATCCAATAGATGTTACTCCAACTTCAAGGCTTAATATCCCAACAATTCTTTCCAGTATCATATCACTTTTTTCTATACTAATAAGTTCAGCTTTAATTCGAACCTTAGCATCATTTTCAGTCTCAGAACTTTCAAGATTTCTTAAAACCAAATCTATAGATATCTTTGCTAGTATAGTGGAAGCGATAGGCGTGAAGGTGCTTTCTTCCCTTATTATAGAGCTTTATTATTGAGGGGTTATATTGTCTTTTATTTGCACTACTTTTAGGTGTTGCAGCTGATAAATTATTTTTTGAAAAGACATTTGGTATATCTTACTTTATCTTTATCGCTCTGTGCATAGGGTTCTTTTTATGGTCTGTAAGAGAGAAAATAAGTTTTAGAAAAAGCTTTGGTTGGTTTCTGCTTATACCAATAGGCCTATTGTCCTTAAGCTTTACAGTTTATACAAATACTGTGTTTTATTTCTTTAACTTTTTAGGAGTTCCATTCCTTATGGTTGCAAGTTCTATTTTAATTTTAAAACCAAATTATGAATATGATAAAGTTACCTTTGCTTAGTGTTATTATTCTACTTTTAAGCTCAGCAGATATGGTTTTTAATTATTATTTAGGTAACTTAACTGAGATTTTTGATAATATAAATATTCAAGAGTTTATAGTCCACAGCATATTTATTTTAATAATATCCTTTTACTTATTGGGCTATATTTGGGGATTTAAAAATGAGAAAAAAATAAGTACAAGTGAATTAAGTATTTCAGTGGTAAAATGGGAGCCTATTACAATAATAACTGTATTAGTTGCTTTAAATATGCTATTCTCTGCTAACTTTAAACTAAATTTATATGAGAGCAGCTATGGATACACTTTTTTAAGGGTAGCAGTCCACTTATTTATGTTATTACTTTTTATACTTTCTTTAGTAGTAGCTGTAGGCATTTGGTACAGGAAAGTTCCTATATTAAAAAGTATTATTGTGCTAACAATAGTTATGTACACAGTAATAAATTATATTAATATAGATGGATTTGTAGCTAGAAAAAATATAGAACGTTATTATGAAACAGGAAAGGTTGATGCATATTATTTGACCACCTTATCCAATGAAGCTGTTCCTTATTTGATTGAATTAAGAGATAATAGCGACAGTGAAATAAAAATCATAATTAATGATAATTTACAGCGTAGAAAAGAAATCCTTAATAATCAAAATTCATGGACTGAGTTTAATTTCAGCAAAAATAGAATTAGAAAATTACTTAATTAAAAAAGTATATTATTTAAAATCCACTTTACTAGTGGATTTTTTATTTATGGTAAAATTAAGAAAAAACGCGAGATATTTCATTCATTAGTTGTATTACTATATGAAGGAGGCAGAAGAATGGATGAAAATAATAATAAAATATATTTTGATACAAGAGATTACTCGGCTAATTTACACACGTATCCTTATAACTTAGAAAAAGGAGAAAATATTATAGTAGCAGAGCTTGATGGTGGAATAACTAATACTGATAATTTAATATTAAAATGTAGTGGTATATATTATGTTAATAGAGGTGATGAATTTATCACTCTAGATTTAAACAAAAAATTAATAGAAGATAATAATTTAGGAATTAGGCTAGATAGCATGGAGGAAAATAAATTTGTAATTTATATTCCTGAAAATAATGTTGAGTTTGATAATTATAAAGGATATATAGATGGTAAAGGAGCATTATATGTTAGTAGTAGTGTGGAATATGGAGAGGAAAAGCATTATTATGAATTTGATAATCTAAATTTTGATAAATTGGTTTTTGAGGTTTTAAAAATTAAAAATAATAAAATTGATGGATTTAACATTAAATTATAGGCTAGAACTTATTATTTTTAATATGATAAAATATCAGTAAAAGAATTTGCTTTTTGCAAAGAAAATAGTGTTTTATATAAAATTTTAACATTTTATTCTAACTTTTTTCTATGATTTAATACATTAATGTGATAAAATCGTATTAAGTTAGTAATAATAAATACTATGGCTCTAACTAGTTAGTATGCACAAGAAAAATATATTGTGCATATAATTAAAATTTACAATTACATGGTAAGGAGGAAGCAAAATGGGAAACAATTCATACAATCCGTATGTTAGTGCACAAACTCAGTTTGATAATGTTGCAGAAAAAATTAATTTAGAGCAGTCTATTTGTGAGCTGTTACGTCAACCAAGTCGTGAATATCATTTTACAATTCCAGTAAAGATGGACGATGGTACTACAAAGATATTTAATGCCTTTAGAATTCAACATAACGATGCTCGTGGACCAGCTAAAGGAGGAATTCGCTTTCATCCAAATGAAACAGTTGATACAATTAGAGCTTTATCAATGTGGATGACTTGGAAATGTGCTGTTGTTGATATACCACTAGGGGGTGGTAAAGGGGGAATCATCTGCGATCCGCGTAACCTATCTAAAAGAGAACAGGAAAGATTATGTCGTGGATATGTTAGACAAATGGCTAAGAATTTAGGACCTGAACTAGATGTACCTGCTCCAGATGTAATGACTAATGCTCAGCACATGCTTTGGATGATGGATGAATATGAAGTAATTCATGGTGGACATTACCCAGGAGTGATTACAGGAAAACCAGTTGGAATGGGTGGCTCCCTTGGTAGAACAGAAGCTACAGGCTACGGAGTAATCTTTACATTAAGAGAAGCTCTTAAGAATCTTAATATTGATATAGCTAAGACTACAGCAAGTATTCAAGGATTTGGTAATGTAGCTGAGTATGCTGCAAGAAAGTACACAGATTTAGGTGGAAAAGTTGTTGCTATATCAGCTTGGGATAATAACGATAAGAAGGCTTATACTTTCCAAAAGCTAGATGGTATAGATATTGAAAAAATGGCAGCTATCAAAGACTCCTTTGGAAGTATTGATAAGGAAAAGGCTATAGAATTAGGATGTAAAATATTAGAAGGTGATGAATGGATAGCACAAGATGTTGATATTCTTTTACCTTGTGCTCTTGAAAACCAACTTACACCAGAAACTTTTGGAAAAGTTAGCGATACTGTTAAGGTAATTTGTGAAGGTGCAAATGGACCAACAACTCCAGACTGTGATGAGCTAATTAAAGCAAAGAACATTTACCTAGTACCTGATTTCTTATGTAATGCAGGTGGGGTAACTTGTAGTTATTTTGAGCAAGTTCAATGTAATATGAATTACTTCTGGTCAAAGGAAGAAGTTCTTGAAAAGCTTGATTTCAAGATGACTAGTGCTTATCATGCAGTTCACAATCTTGCAGAAGAAAAAGGTTTATATATGAGAGATGCAGCTTATGTAATAGCTATTAATCGTGTTGCAGAAGCAGTAAAACTTCGTGGATGGGTTTAAAAATAAAACCGTACAGAGATAATCTGTACGGTTTTATTGCTTTATAAGAAAAATTTCTTTTTTATGGCTAAATATGGTAAAATAATATTAAATTAACAAAAAATGTGCATTTAGGAGGGAGTATATGGATAATAAGATTTTAGAAATAAAAGACTTAACAAAAAGCTTTGGTGAAAAAGAAGTATTACGAGGAATAAATCTAGAAGTAAACAAAGGTGAAATAATAGGCTATATCGGTCCAAATGGAGCAGGAAAAAGTACTACAGTTAAAATTATATTAGGATTACTAGACTATAGTGACGGTGTTATAAAAGTATTTGGGAAAGACATAAGGGATGGAAATGGAGCTTATAAAAAACGCATAGGTTATGTTCCAGAGGTAGCGGAGCTTTATGAAAGCTTAACAGCTAAGGAATATTTAACTTTTGTAGGTGAGCTATATGGGTTAAGTGAAGAAGTAAGCTATAAAAAAGCTGAAGCTATGATGAACTTATTTGATATTGGAAATTGCATGCATACAAGATTATCAGCTTGTTCTAAGGGTATGAAGCAAAAGATTGTCTTAATTTCAAGCCTTTTACATAACCCTGATATCTTATTTTTAGACGAACCTTTAAGTGGATTAGATGCAAATAGCGTAATGATAATAAAGGAGTTATTATCTAACCTTGCAGCCCAAGGAAAAACAATATTTTATTCATCTCATATCATGGAGGTTGTTGAAAAAATAAGTCATAGAATTGTATTAATTAATAATGGGACTATAGTAGCAAATGGTAGTTTTGATGAACTAAAGAAAAACAGCAAGGAAGGATCCCTTGAGGATATCTTTAACCAATTAACTGGGTTTGATAAGCATAAAGAAATTGCAGAAACTATGGCATCAATTATTAATGAGGTGTAAATATGAAGGAATTTAAGTTATTAAAGTTTTTAGATAAATATAAAGGTATTTATGATAAATTTGGCGTTGATTATGAAAAAATGAGATTAATACTAAAAATAAAGCTGACAATGGATGAAAGACGAGTTCCTGCCATTATGAAAAATAATAGCAAAAAAAAGGAAGAAAAAAATGTTTTTGTAAAGAGTTTACTTTTTTATGCCTTTATGGGATTGTTTATGGGGATAATAACATTTATTTCAACAAATAAAATGTATGTATATACCATGACCTTTGCAATATTTATGTTTATAGTTTTATCAGTATTTATAGCAGACTTTTCCTCCGTTTTATTAGATATAAGGGATAAGAACTTAATATCTATAAGGGGAGTAGATAATAGAACTATAAATGCAGCAAAGATAACACATATTTGTTATTATGTCTTTTCAATTTCCTTAGCTATAGGATGGCTTGCAATTATAGGCTCCTTTAAATCAGGAATACTAACAGGAATTGTATTTTTATTAGAACTTATAATAGTTAGTGCCTTTATGATTGTAATTACTGCATTATTATATTTACTTGTATTAAGATTTTTTAATGGTGAAATAGTAAAGGATATTATTAATTATGTGCAGATAATACTTTCTATTACTATGACAATAGGATATCAATTTGTTGGACAAGTTTTTGAATTATCAGATTTAAAGATTGTTTATCAAGGGAAAATATGGCATTTGCTATTTCCGCCAATGTGGTTTTCAGCACCAATATATATAATTGAAGGTGGTAATTTATCAAAAATAATTACTTTGCTAATAATATGTGCCTGCATAGTACCCTTAGTATCTGTAATAATTTATTTTAAGAATAGTAATAAATTTGAATTATACTTATCAAAATTAAATAATAATGATTCTAACGAAAAGGAAAGGAAAAAAGGTATATTCTTTAAGTTAGGAAAACAATTTTGTAAAAGTAGTGCTGAGAAGGCCTGTTATTCATTAGCCTACTCAACTATAAAGAGGGAGAGGGAATTTAAGTTAAAGGTATATCCTACCTTAGGATTTATCATAATTTTCCCACTGTTTTCTATGCTTTTGCTTTCACATTTTAGCATATACTTTTTTGTAGTAATGGTGCCCTCTATTATGTTAACGCTTCAATATTCTGAGTTTTATAAGGCTGCTTGGATATACAAAACTACACCTTTAATTAATGAAGGAGATATTTTTAAAGGAGTGTATAAGGCTTTTTTATTTACAATGATAATGCCAATTTATGTATTTGAAAGCATAATATTTATTTTATTCCTTAAAATAAATGCAGTTCCTCATTTAATTATTGCTTTATTATTTATGAGTGCCCTGATTCCTATCACCCATAAAGCAAGTAAGTTTTCATTTCCTTTTTCTGATGAATTTAGGGCGGCAAATGGAGGTGCAGGTTTATTTATCCTATTCCTTTCCTTATTTTTAGTAGGGGCAGGAGCTGTTCTTCATGCTGTTCTAGGTATGAAAATGGTGCTTCTTATAGTTTATGGTATAGGCTTAATTGGATTAAACTATACTTTATGGAAAAACCTAAAACCTAAGGTAAGTTGATTTTAGATTTTTAGCAGTAAGAACTTGAAGGAGCAATTTCAAATTTTTACAGGATATTGAATTTATTTAAGTATTAGTATATGATTTAATAGGTAAAGACTGCAGTTATAGTTGTAGTTCAACTGGACAAGCCACTATGAGAATTAAAAAATATTACTAAGGAGAATTAAATTGAGTACAAATTATTTAACACCACCAGAAATTACTGAAGCAACAATAGAAACTGCTATTAAGAAGTCAAAAAGGCCTACTATAAATATGCTTTTACTAGGGATTTTAGCAGGGGCATTTATTGCTTTTGCAGCAGAGGGTTCAAATATGGCCGCTTTTAATCTTTTTGCAAAGGCTGAAACCTATGGACTAGGAAAGGCTCTTGCAGGAGCTATTTTTGGAACTGGACTTATGTTGGTTTTAATTGCAGGAGGAGAACTTTTTACTGGTAATACACTAATAATTGCAGGTGTATTAGATAAAAAAGTTACTATAAAAGCAATGCTGAAAAACTGGTTTTTTGTTTATCTTGGTAATTTTATAGGTTCAGTATTTATAGCATATATGATGAATAAGTCAGGGCTTTTTGCAAGTGGAGACAATATGCTGGGAGCAGTAACGATAAATATTGCAGCCTATAAAGTTGGACTTACATTTACTGAAGGGTTATTTTTAGGCATTATGTGTAATTGGCTAGTATGTTTGGCTGTATGGATGTCCTATGGAGCTAAAGATATGACAGGGAAAATATTTGCTATATTTTTTCCTATATGGCTTTTCATTACTTCAGGATTTGAGCATAGCATAGCAAATATGTATTATATTCCTGCAGGTATTATGGCTAAAGGAAATAAGGCCTTAGTAGATGCAGCTGCCTTGTTGGGGGTAACAGCAGAAAAGTTAAGCCTTTTAAACTGGGAAACATTTTTTACTGGAAACTTAATCCCCGTAACCCTAGGAAACATAATTGGAGGAGGCATTTTTGTAGGAGCAGTTTATTGGTATGTTTACATTAGAAATAGTAAGAATTTAGATAAGAAAATAGTAAAAAATAAGATTTCAGATAAGATTAGTGCATAATAGTGGTGGTTGAAATCAGCTAGAAAAAAGCCAAGATGAGATATCTTGGCTTTTTTCTGTATTAAGAAATGTTTATTTATCTATACTAATTACATTAGCCTGTTCATCTTCCTCCAGCGGAACAACTAAACATTTCTTGCCATCAATTATTTCTGATTTTATTTGAGCTACTTTTTCAGCCTTTACTTGAAGCACAACATCATAACCTTCAATAAGGGCCTTATCAGCTTCTGAAGCTTGGCCTTTTTCTGAATCTAAGGCCATTGCTTCTTTTGTTTTTTCTAGCTGTTCTTCTAATATTTGTACCTTTTTTACAAGTTCCTTTTCTCTTTTTATTTTTTCATTTGCCTTAAGGGCTTTTTCATCAAGTAAATCTTCTACAACAGGAGGAGTATCTCCAAATACTTCTACATAGGATTTTTCTATTTTTTCAGTAATTTCCTCTGGAACACCAGTTTCAACTAGAATTTCCTTAACTGTATCATTAGTTAGAACAATAGGCTCTCTATTTGTACCCTTAATGGAATCTGTTTCTTCCATAATGTAATTAAGGCCTTCTTGAAGCTCAATATAGACTTCATTTGCCTTTTCTTCATCACCAGCAATAGCCTTACCAACAATGGCTTGGAAGGTTTCCTTTTTCTCAGCAGCTGTTTGCTTTGAATAACAGCCAAGCACTTCTTCCATAATTTCTGGATGAGGATCCTTTGCATTTTTAGTATAGTACATAACAGAATGAATATCAGTACTACGATCTGTAAAGGCAGGGAAGACAAAACCTATATCTGGAGGTCCAACTACCCAGTCCCTATTACGAGCCCCAATTTTATTTTCATCCTCTAAATAGCCAAGGGCAGGTTTAGAAAGTGTTACTGGACAAATGGCACATATTATATATTCATATACTTCTTCAGATTCATCTAATTTCCCATTATCAGTAGTTTTTGTAAGAACATCATAAGCATCATGGAAAAGAAGTATTAGAAAGTTACCTGTATAATCATAAGTATCTATAATTAATTGATAAAAATTTTCTAGAAGGTCTTCATCCTTTAGTTTACTTGCTTTTAATACCATTAAAGATTTTTGTCTTCCACCCATTTCTTCCTCACTAATAGGGAAGTTAAGTTCTAGAAGGTTATTGCCAATAGTTCCTGATAAAGTTTTTTTTGCAATTTCTAAATATTTGAAGAATTCATCTTCTTCCATGTTTAAAAAGGTTTCATTAATATTTAATATAATATTTTTTTCACCATTTACATAACATCCAGCTAGTCTAGTGAAGGTACAATCTTCCTTTTTAAAACGTCTTTTTAGTTCTAAAATATCTTTTTTATTCATCTATATCCCTCTCATTTCCTGAGTTTTTTATAATACTATAAAAAATATGTTACTTAATATAGTATAGTGTTCAAAAAATTATATTTCAATAACATAAAAAAGATTTCTTTTGAAAGAATATAACTATACATAACTTTTGAAAGGATGATTTAAATGGATAAAGAACAATTAACATATTTTAAAAATAAACTCAATGAAGAAAAAAAGAGAGTTAGTGGAGTTATAGATCAATTAAATGATAATGGAATGACTCAATATAATGCTGAAATTGCTAGCGAATTATCCTTTTATGATAATCACCCTGCGGATATGGCTGCTGAAGTTTTTCAAGTTGGAGTAGGGAAGGCCCTTGAAGCAAATGAAGAAGCACAATTAGAAAAAATAGATGGTGCTTTAAAATCTATAGAGGAAGGTACTTATGGTAAGTGTAAGACCTGTGGAAAGAATATAGATATTGAAAGGTTAAAAGCCTTGCCTTATGCAGAAAACTGTATTGAATGTCAAGATACAATTAGCAAGGTAAAAAGCTATAATTCTGAAAAGAGGGTGGTAGAAGAAAGTGTAATTGGGGAACCTTTTAGACATAGCTTTTCCCATCATACTGAAGATGGAGTAGGTTTTGATTTAGAAGATACATACCAAGCAGTAGAAAGACATAACAGAATAGAAAATCATGAAGAATATAATTATGAAGATGATGATGAAATTTATGTTGAAGAAATAGAAAAAATAAGCAATGAGCAATATAAAAATCAATTAACATAGATTAATATTAAGTAGATAAGAAAAAAGAAGGCTGATATAATATTTCATATAATCTAAACAAAGGAGTAGATAAATGAAATATTATTTAGCACCATTAGAAGGTCTTACTGTTTTTATATACAGAAATGCTTATAAAAAATATTTTGGAGATAATTTTGATAAATACTTTGCACCTTTTATTGTGCCTAACAATAGTAGCAGTCTTAAAACAAGAGAGTTAAGAGATATTTTGCCTGAAAATAATATAGGGATAAATCTTATTCCACAAATACTTACAAATGATGCAGAAGGCTTTATTACAACGGCTAGAAAACTTCACAAGTTAGGATACAACGAAATTAACTTAAATTTAGGATGTCCTTCAGGCACAGTAGTATCTAAGGGGAGAGGCTCTGGATTTTTAGCTAAAAAAGAAGAGCTTGATAAGTTTTTAGAAGAAATATTTAAGATAGATGATATGAAAATTTCCATAAAAACTAGATTGGGGAAAGATAGGCCAGAGGAATTTTATGAATTAATAAAAATTTATAATAAATATCCTTTAGAAGAATTAATAATTCATCCTAGAACAAGACAGGACTTTTATGGAAATAAACCTAATCTAGATATTTTTAGGGAAGCTGTATCTTTAAGTAAAAATCCAGTTTGCTACAATGGAGATATTTTTACAATAGAGAATTATAAGGAATTTATACAAGCCTTTCCTAATGTGAATGCAGTCATGCTAGGAAGAGGAATAATAGCAAATCCAGCTCTAGTAAATGAAATTAAATATGATAAATCTATAGATAAGAAAGTTTTTAAGGAATTTCATGATGAAATTTTTCAAAAATATAGAGAGATATTTAATGAAGATAAAAATGCAATTTTTAGAATGAAAGAGTTTTGGGGATATATGATAAATATTTTTTCAGATAACAAAAAATATGCTAAAAAAATTAAGAAGGCTCAAAAGTTAGTTGATTATAATGAAGCTGTTGAAAGTTTATTTAGGGAACAGGAAATTATTAAAGGAGCAGGATTATTTACAAATAAATAATTAGTGAAAAATAGCTATTATGCTTTAGAGTTAAAACTCTTAGCATAATAGCTATTTTTATTAATAACTTTTAATGTTAACTATATATTTATTTTAAATATAATTTTTAACTTTTTAATATAAACTTACTTTTATACAGCTTCTTCTATTAATTGAGATAGGCTTGTTCTATCGCTTTTATTTTTCTTAATAACTACAATTATAGAAAGTATTGAGCAGACAAAACCTATTCCTAAAAGAACTAATGCTTGAGGAACTATTGATAATCCAGTTGCTAGTCCATTTCTAAAACCATCTACTGCATAGGTAAATGGCATATAGTTATGAATTGCATTAAAGAAACTGTCAGAAAGTTCTATTGGATAAGTTCCTGCAGAACCACTTAATTGTAGCACCATAAATATTAATAGAATAAAGCTTCCTATTTTACCTAAAAGTAAATTCATAAAGTAAACAATAGCCATAAATGATAAAGAAGCAATTATAGCCATTAAGTAAGTTCTTCCTAGATAAGCTGGATCAAGGCCATTTATTAATCTAATTAAGCTGACCATAACTACAGCTTGAATAATTGCCATAGAAGCAAGCTTTAAGGCTTTCTTAGGCCAGAAAGTTTTTGGATTTTCTTTTCCATTTTTAAGATCTCTTTCAGTAGGGAAAAGAATACATAAAGCTAAGCAGCCTACCCATAAACCAACGCACATCATATATGCTGACATTGCACTACCATTATTAGCAATATAAGAATTAAAGGCTTCTACACCTTCAATAGGTGAAGCAAACATTTCTTTTGAGCTATCAGTAAGCTTAGTAGTTGATGCCTTTTCTGAACCTTCTTCTAGACCTTTACTTAAAGTTTCTGAACCTTCTTCTAATTTAGAAACTCCACTGCTTAATTCTTTAGAGCCGGCATAAAGCTTATATGCCCCTTCTGATATGGAATTAGAAGCAGAATTTATTTTGTTAATCCCTGAACTTAGTGAAAGATTATTATTAGATAAAGCAATTAATCCTTCTGATAAATCATTTGAACCTTCTGCAAGTTTATTAATTCCATCAGTTAAGGCTGGAACTGAATTATTTAAAGCAGTTGTTCCATTTGATAAGCTTTCAGCTCCATTAACAAGGCTTTCAGAATTTGAAGCTAAGTTATTTGTACCTTTGTATAAAGTTGAAACTCCAGAAGTATAGCTTTGAATTCCATAAGTTAGCTTATCACTGCCATCCTTTAAGGCAGATATTCCATTATTTAAACTATCAGCTCCTGGTATTATTTGATTATTTAAGCTATATTGTACCTTTTCTAGGCCTGAATATAAATTAGTTATTGTTGAAGCAATAAGCTCTTTATTATTTGAAAGACTTTCAAATCCTGTCTTAGCAGAAGTCATTTGATTAGAAATTGAAGTTAGTTCATTTCCTAATCCAGCTAAAGGAGCTGATAAGTTATTAATAATCTTATTTTGTGTTTCGCTATCTAAATCCTTGAACCATTCTGAACTGCTGATTTCAGCTATTGTTTTTTGAAGTTCAGTAATGTAGGATGAAGAATTTTTTAGTGAAGTTCCAATATTGGTTAAATTTGATTCTAAAGCATTACCTGAGCTGTTAAAGCTATTTAAGGAGGAAGTTAATTTATTAATATTTTCGCTGTTTTCTTTGTTAACATTTTCTCCTATAGAAGCAGATAAAGCTCTTAGGCCAGTTACAAGATTATTACTTCCTTCTTTTAAACTTGTTAAGCCATTATTTAAACTATTAGCTCCTGCTAGTAAATCATTAGAATTAGAGTTAAGTTTAGAAACTCCATCCTTTACTGAATCAACACCTGAAGTGTATTTTTGCAAGCCTGCATATAGGCTGTTTGCTCCAATATTAAGGCTATTTACTCCTTCTGAAAGAGAGGAAGCTTTACTATTTAAAGTATTTATTCCTGACTTTAATGTTATAGAGCCATCTTTAATTTCATTTACTGCAGATAAATATTTGCTAATTCCCTTTTCATAGCTATTTATTCCATCGCTGAAGGTTAAACTACTGTCATATAAAAGCTTTAAATTTGAGCTTATAGTATTAGAACCGTCCTTTAGTGATTTTAAGCCATTATTTATTTGAGATGCACCATCAGCAGCATCTTTAAGCTGAAGGCCTATTTCTGAGAATTTATCAAATACAGTTTCTGCATAAACTTCAGTTACACTATTTTCTATAGAGTTTGTAATCTTTTGAATTGCAGATTCGCTCATTTTTGAAGCAATATAATTTTTGCCTGGATTTACCTTATATTGAAGTTCCATTTTTTGAGGATTATCCTCTAAAAGAGTTGTAGCATTATAAGAAAAATTCTCAGGAATTGTAATAACCATATAATAGGAACCATTATCTAAGCCTTCCTGAGCAGTTTCCTTATCTACAAAGTTAAAATTAAGGGCATTATTTTCTTTTAGGTTTTTAACTAGCTCCTCTCCAATAGATAATTCTTTACCATTATAATCACAGGACTTGTCTAAATTTACTACAGCCACAGGCAATTTATCTAAGTTTCCATAAGGATCCCACATTGATCCTAAGAAAACAGTAGTATAAATTGAGGGAATTAGTATTATTCCTATTATTGCAAGTGCCTTAATAATTTTTAATATTTGTGATTTTTTTTCTTTTCCATCTTCCATGTTATCACCCCTTCTTTATTTAATAGTGTATTTAATAGTGCAGATGCTATAAGTTTTTGAACATAGTGTTGTTTTTTTTAGCAATAATAATTATAATTACATTAAAATTTAAAAACAATAATCAATGTTTTTCAAAGAGTTCATTAATAAACAGTATCTTATAATAATGTTCAGAAAGGGATATTTTTATGACAAATACAGATAGAAGAGTTAGAAAGACAAAGGCTATATTAAGAAAAAATTTAATAGAGCTTATGAAAGTTAAAAATATAAGTTCTATTACTGTAAAGGAACTTTGTGAAAAGTCAGATATAAATAGAGGAACATTTTATCTTCATTATAGAGATGTCTTTCATATGCTAGAGGAGATTGAAAAGGAGCTTTATGAAGAATTTCAAGATATGATCTTATCTTATGAAATTTCTCCTAATAAAATCGAGACAAAACCAATATTGCAGGATATTTTCACTTTTATAGCTCAAAACAAGGATTTTTGTATGGTTGTTCTTTGTGATAGGGGAGACATGGCTTTTGTAAAAAAAATAGTCTCAGTAATATATGAAAAAAGCTATAATGATTGGTCTAAGATTTTTAAGCTTGATGATAAGGAACTTTTTGAGAAGTATTATTCATTTATATTATATGGAGCTATAGGCTTAATAGATTACTGGTTAAAGAATGGAATGAGGGAAAGCCCTGAATATATGGCAATTTTAACAGAAAATATAATTGTAAATGGATTAAAATCATTACTTTAAAGGATGAGGAGTATGCCCAAGGTAATAAATATAGTTGGAGAAAGATCAAAGGTTGGAAAGACCTTTGTTATAGAAGGTTTAATCAAAGAACTAAAAAAGAGGGGATTAACTGTTGCAACAATAAAACATGATGTTCATGGTTTTGATATTGATAAAAAGGGAAAAGATACATATAAGCATAGGGAAGCTGGGGCTGAAACTGTTATTATATCATCAAAGTCTAGGCTGGCAGTAATAAAAGAATTAAAGGAAGAAACTGATTTAAATGATATCATTAAATTAGCAGAAGATAAGGATATTGTATTAGTAGAGGGTTATAAGAATAGCAATTTAAGAAAAATAGAGGTATATAGAAATAAAGTCAGCAGCAAAGTAATAAGCCCTAAAGATAAGTTAATTGCTGTAGCAAGTGATGTAAAGTTAAATTTAGATGGGGTTTTAATAGTTGATAAAGAAAATTTTAAGGCGCTTGCTGACTTAATAGAAAAAGAAAAGGAATTTGAATTTGGGGGATGAAAGTGAAGTCATTTATATCTTTAGAAGAAGCTATAGGAATTTTAAATAATAGGGTGAATAATCTTGAAAAGGAAAAAGTTCTATTACTTGATGGATTAAATAGAATAATAGCTCAGGATATTTACTCTAAAATAGATAATCCTCCCTTTGATAAATCAGCAATGGATGGTTATGCAATAATTGCAGGAGATTCAGAAAGGTTAAAAGTAGTAGGAAAAATATATGCAGGAGAAGTTTATAAGGGGGATGTTACTAAAGGAACAGCCGTTAAAGTAATGACTGGTGCAGCTATTCCTAAAGGGGCAGATGCTGTTATAAAGCAGGAGAATGTTATTATAGAAGGGGATTATATAATTTTAAAAAATATGGTTGTGAAAGGGGAAAATATCTGCGAAAAAGGTGAGGATATCTCTAAGGGGGCATTATTAATAAAAGAGGGGAAGAAACTTGATTATGCTGATATAGGAATTTTAGCAAGTTCAGGGATAGGTGAAATATGGGTATATAAAAAGCCTGAATTAGCTTTTATTAGTACTGGGGATGAAGTTATAGATATAAATAATAAACTTGAAGAAGGAAAAATTTATAACAGCAATAAATATTCAATTTTATCTAGAGTAAAGGAACTTGGATATAATGTAAAAGATATAAATCATCTTAATGATAATTATTATGAAATTGCTAAATATATAGAGAAACTATCTAAGGAAGTAGATTTAATAATTACAACAGGAGGAGTTTCTGTTGGAGAAAAAGACCTTCTTAAGGAAGCTATTGATCTTGCAAAGGGAGAAAAATTGTTCTGGAAAGTTAATATTAAGCCAGGTTCGGCTGTCTTATGCAGCAAGGTAAATAAGGCGATAGTAATAAGTCTATCAGGTAATCCAACTGCAGCATTAACTACTTTTGAGTTATTGGTAAAGGTAACTTTGGAGAAACTATCTGGTGCTAAAGAGATAAAGATAAAAAAGGAAAAGGCAATTTTGCTTCAGGATATTAATAAGAAAGGCTCAAAAAGGAGATTTTTAAGGGGTAGATTTGAAATTATTGATGGAAAGCAATACGTTAATATAACCCAGATAAAATCAGGAAATGGTATCCTTAGTTCAGCTTTAAATTCTAATTGCATAATTGAAATAGAAGCTGATAATGGAGTGAAATTTAAAGGGGACTTAGTAAATATTATAAAACTTTAGGTGGAAATCATGATAAAGAAAAGTTTGGCTATTATAGCTGGTGGAAAGAGCAGCAGAATGAATTATAATGATAAGGCTTTACTGCTTTATAAAGAAAAAACTTTTATAGAACATATAATAAATAGTGGAAAAAGTTTTGATGAAATAATTGTAATTTCTAATAATAAATATTTAAGCTATGTTTTGCCAGTGAAAGTTTATAGGGATATATATTTAGGAAATGGTCCCTTATCAGGCATACATTCTGCCCTTATAAATGCAAAATATGACAAAGTATTATGTATAGCCTGTGATATGCCTTTAATTTCAGAAAGAAGCTTAAACACAATAGGCAGTATAATTGGAGAATATGAAGTATTGGTACCAAAAATTAAGGGGAAATTACAGCCTTTATGTTCAATATATTCTAAAAGCTTAATTCCTAAAATAGAAAAGGCACTTATAGAAGAGCAAAATAAATTGCAGGCTTTCATTAGTACTACAAATTATAAAATAATTGAAGATAAAGATTATGAAGAATTAAATGAAAAATATTTTTTAAATATAAATACAACTAAAGAATATAATGATTTGCTTTTATTACAAGATTAACTTATATTTTTGAAAAATATTAAGGACAAAAAAATAGGCTTAAGTATACTTATATAGTATACTTAAGCCTATTTTTTTCCATAATTTTAGACTATGTAAATTGTAATTAAAGTAAGAATAAGATATAATAAATCTAAAATATTATTATGGTAATAAAAAATAATTTGGAGGCAAGACCATGTATAGAAAGGACTTTTCTGATTTAGAAGATCAAATTATGGATACTGTAAAAAATGCACTTAATGCTATAAATTTTGCTTCAATAACAAGAGATATTGCCAGTAAAACTGATGAAACAATAAATGAGTTTAAAACTAAATTAAAGGAATATAATAATAAGATAGAAAATAGGTACACAAATTTAAATAAATCAAATAAAAAAGATATAACATTATATATTGAAAAGAAACCTGCTGGCACTGTTGCAGGAATTCTTTATATAATATTTGGTTCAATTGGAAGCTTTGTATTTGGAATCTTGCTAGCTGTTTTTTCAATAGTAACTACTGTTGTTCCTGATATGTTAGGAGGAGGTCTAGTTGGATTGGGAGTTATAGCAGCTTTCTTTGCTTCAAGTTTAGGAGTAACCATAAATGGAATAAATATAAGAAAAAGAATAAGGCGTTTTAAAAAATATGTAAATTTCCTAGATGATAACACTTATTGTTTAATTAACGATTTAGCTAGAATTGTTGGAAAAAAAGAAAAATTTGTTATTAAGGATTTAAGAAAGATGATTGATCTTAATATGTTTAAAGAAGGTCATATAGATGATGAAGAAACGCATTTTATGCTTACAAATGAAGTTTATGAAAATTATTTAAATTTAAAAAGACAACAAAATATTAAAAAGCACGAAAAGGATAAGTTAGAGAATAAATCAAGCTCAAATGAAGAAGAAAATGATAAGGTAAACACTATTATTAATACAGGAAGAAATTATATTGAAGAGATTAAAAATGTAAAGAATCAATTGTATAAAGAAGAATTTTCATTAAAACTTGGTAAGTTACAAAATATAGTTAACCAAATACTTAATTATATCGAAAAGAATCCTAAAAAGTTAAATGAAGTAAATAAGTTCATTAATCATTATCTTCCGATGACAATTAAATTGATTAATTCCTATAAAGAACTAAATAATCAGCCAGTTCAGGGAGATAATATTAAAAAGGCTAAAATTGAAATAGAAAAGAGTATTGATTTAATAAATACTGCTTTTGAAAATTTATTAGATGATTTATATGAAGATATGGCTTTAGATATTTCTACTGATATTTCTGTTTTAAAAACCTTATTTAAACAAGAAGGGTTAACCGAAAATGATTTTGAAAAGTAATATAGATACAAAGAGGGTGTTAGAGTGAATAATGATTATAATGAAAATATAGAAATAAAGCCAGAGTTAGTTTTTGAACCTTTTCAAGATGAAAGTCCTGTTGTTAAGGTAGAAGAAGTACAAAAGGAAAAGATTGAAGATATTCCTTTAACAGATGAAGAAAAGAAAATGGTAGATCAATTTGTAGAAAAGATTAATTTAAGAGATTCAAATTCAATTTTACAATATGGAGTAGGTGCTCAAAAGAAAATTGCAGACTTCTCTGAAACAGCTTTAGACAATGTTAGAACTAAGGATTTAGGAGAAATAGGTGATATCCTTTCTAATGTAGTATATGAGCTTAAGAATTTTGAAGATGCAGAAGAACAAAAAGGTATCTTAGGCTTATTTAAAAAAGGGAAAAATAAAATTACTCAAATGAAAGTGAAGTATGCAAAGGTAGAAGAAAATATTAATAAGATGTGTGAGACTTTAGAAAAGCACCAAATACAGCTATTAAAAGATATTGCTATGTTAGATAAAATGTATGAAATAAATAATGTTTACTTTAAAGAGCTTTCTATGTATATCTTAGCTGGTAAAAAGAAACTTCAAAAATTAGAACAAGAGGAATTGCCCAAATTACAAGCTAAGGCAAAGGCCAGTGGTCTTCCACAGGATGCCCAGGAAGTTAATGATTTTATAGCCCTTTGCAATCGCTTTGAGAAAAAAATACATGATTTAGAGTTAACAAAGATGATTTCACTGCAAATGGCTCCACAAATTCGTTTAATTCAAAATAATGACGCCCTAATGTCTGAAAAAATTCAATCTACAATTGTAAATACTATTCCTCTTTGGAAAAGTCAAATTGTATTGGCTCTAGGAGTTGCACATTCATCTAATGCAGCTAAGGTACAAAGGGAAGTTACAGATATGACAAATGAACT
>Ga0209537_1001198_pt1 | contig 29894 bp, 30 predicted proteins | sample BioPla4DNA1_FD_187698 | JGI IMG/M metagenome (GOLD analysis project Ga0209537, IMG submission 187698) | Biogas fermentation microbial communities from Germany - Plant 4 DNA1 (SPAdes) (version 2) | ecosystem: Engineered > Bioreactor > Anaerobic > Digestate | place: Bielefeld, North...
TCAAACAAGCCCCTGCTGCTCATAGTGGCACCTGATTTGACATCAACCAATGCCTGCTCCTCAACTATCTGAGGAATCAGTTCTGCAAAGGTTGGATCAGCAATAAATCCTGTATCTGAATGCTCTACAACCTCAATTGCGGTAACCTTCTCACCGCTGACGGTTACGTCAACAATAATCGGACCATTAAAACCTTGACCTGTACCTCGGTAGATACCATCCGCTAATCCCGCAGCAAGGGATTCCTCCGAACCGTCTGTCAGCTCAGCTTGTGCAAGCGCCAGCTTTACAGCTGATGCAATAGCCTCAGAAGTGACAGTAGCACCACTTACCAAGTCAACCTCATAGCTTCCAGCTTCAGCGATACGCTTCGGCATTAAAGTTAATGCTTCATCAGAGATACCAGGCGTTTCTTTATGAGCCAAGATTGTAACATCAGCGATTATACCGCCTTCAATTACCACCTCAACTTCCATCGGACCGCCAAAACCAGAAACCTCAACAGGATAAACACCATCTTGATAGGCTGCTTGTGCCTCGGTTTCAACTCCATAGAAGTTTTCCTTAAAGCGTTTTAATTCGCTGCTTACCCCTCTCACCACGGCGCGAGAAGAAATGGTGGCTCCAGTAATACCCTGAATATCTACTCCTAAATTCAACTGTTCGGAATTCCGACCAATAAACTGATCTAAAAATTTCGGGCGTGTAATTAAAGTGCCTAAGCCGGGGTCATCGTTATGGCTGAGTATCTGAATGTGCTCAATATCACCAGCCCCATTTATCACTAAGTAAAAATAAATTGGACCATGATATCCTTGTTCAGAACCAACTAAGGCCACTTTTTCAGGGGCATCAACTGTACCAGTGAAATAGTAAACCTTATCATTAAATACCGTTGTCTGATAATCCGCAGTTCCCAAAGTTTCTTCCAGAGGCAGGTATACACCTTCAACAACTACAGGCACTCCCTCAGGTGCCATTTTGTTTATCAGGAACAGAACTCCCCATGCTAGACAAAGTATTACTGCTACTGCGACAGTAGTACGAAAACGCTGTTCCCTGGTCTTACTGGCACCAAAGATAACCGGTACAGTTACTTTATCTAACAATGGTACCACTGCATTCATTGTCAGAATTGCAAAGGTTACTCCCTCTGGAAAAGAAGTAAACTTCCTTAGTAAGATGGTTAAAAAACCACAACCACAGCCAAATAACAAGCGCCCCATTGGATTTACCGGCGAGGTTACCATGTCTGTTGCCATAAAGACTGCTGCAAACAATAATCCGCCACCAGTAACAGCCAGCCAGGGATCAAGTCCCCACAGCCAAGCAACCCCAAAGGCAGTGGCAATATAACCAATAGGAATTCGCCAATCGATATGTCTGCGGTAAAGCAGATAAGCACCACCGAGCAGAATTGCAATTACCGATGTTTCCCCGATACTGCCGCTGACATTACCCCAAACTAACTTCCAATCAAAAGATCGCATCGTTAGTAAAGGTGTAGCTTGAGTCACAGCATCAAAAGGACTAACGAACTTAACCATTGGCGCAGTAAATGCCAAGAGTAGAATAGCCCTTCCCACTAATGCTGGATTAAAGATGTTATTACCAAGACCACCAAAAACAAGCTTGCCAATAGTAATCGCAAAAACAGAACCAACAATTGGGATCCACCAGGGTACTGTCGGTGGTAAAATCAAACCCACAAGCAATCCTGTAACCAGTGCACTGCCATCAGCAATAATCCCTTTTCCTGTCAAAGGATAACGCATAATTAAAGCTTCAACTAAAACTGCTGCGGTAGTGCTCAACAGTACAATCCACAACGCTGGGAGACCGAAGAAAACAACTCCCGCTACCCAACAGGGCAGCAGAGCTGCAGCAACGTCAAGCATAATCCTTTGTGTCGTATCATGTGTTCGAACTACAGGCGCAGAATAATTTGGTTTAGTCTTCATAGTAGTTCACCTCCATTAAACAGCTGTTTTCTTTGCTCTAACTGCTTTTTTACCATCTTGGATAAACCGCGATAGACCGCGCTGTGCTGGGCACACAAATGAGCACAGTCCGCATTCAATGCAATCCATGATATGGTTCTTTTCTGCCTGTTCGATCATTTCCTTAGTGCTCCATTCCGCCAAGAAATTCGGCTGCAGACCCATAGGGCAGTGATCAATACAGCGGGCACAGCGAATACATGGTTCATTTAATTCTTCACGCACTTCATCTTTTCTCAATAACAGCACGCCAGAGAGATTTTTCACAACCGGTCCATCTAAATTGGTTATAATTCTGCCGGTCATAGGACCACCAGCAACAATAATTTCAGGACTGCTCATACCGCCGCAAAAATCGATTACTTGCCGCAGTGGTGTTCCAACTCGTACCAGCACATTGCGGGGATCATACACTGCTCCTCCGGAAATAGTCACAACCCTTTGATACGAACTAATTCCCGAGATTACTGCTTCCGCAACAGCAATTGCGGTATGAACATTGCTGACAATACAGCCAACTTCGGCAGGCAGACAGCCAGATGGAACTTCCCGGCCCAGTACCGCTTTAATTAGCTGTTTTTCTGCTCCCTGTGGGTATTTTACCTTAAGTCCTACCACACTGATATTGGGCTGTTCAGCAGCAAGCTGCTCCAATTTTTTAACAGCATCCTCTTTGTTAATCTCGACACCAATGATTCCCCGCTCAGCACCTACAGCCTGCATCAGAATTTTAAGGCCATCAATTAATTGATCCGATTCTTCGAGCATCAAGCGGTGGTCACAGGTGAGGTAGGGCTCGCATTCAGCTCCATTAATTATCACAGTATCAATGGGTTTGGCGGGAGAAGCTTTAACATGAGTCGGAAAACCGGCTCCACCCATACCGACAATACCTGCTTCCCTAATAATTTCTACAATCTGCCGCGGAGCAAGCCGCGAATAATTTTGAGCTGAGGCAGTAGCCCCTTGATCAAGTCCATCGTTCTCAATAACGATACATTCAGCTTTGGAGCCATCAAACAGTTCCATTTCTCCAATCTCTACTACTTGGCCTGAAACACTGGCGTGAACAGGTGCTGAGATATACTGCTCCGCCTCACCAATTTTTTGTCCAAGTTTGACTCTATCGCCTACCTTTACAATCGGCTTACACGGCGCGCCAATATGCTGACTGAGGGGTATTATGACCCGCTCAGGAGCCGGCATACGCACGATTGATTTATGTTCAGTTGCCTGTTTACGGTGGGGAATATTACCTCCACCGCGGGGAAAGGTTTTTAACAACAACCTCCTCATCCTTTCATCATAATAATATTTAATTGTACTAAGGAATGCTTTCACAATCTATAACTTACAACATTCGTTATAAGTTTCAACACAAACCATTGTTTTCCTGCATCAAATTCCCCTTATCAATCATCGACAAAATTTTCCGGGATTTCCAGTACAAATATTAATAAAATCTAGATATGCGGGCAATATATAAGCACAAACAATTAAATTCATCAGTATTTAAAAGAGGTGTTAAACGTATGGCACAAGGATCTAGCTCATCAAGGCGCAAACTAGTACCTCAAGCTTACAATGCTTTAAACCAATTTAAATACGAAGTTGCTCAAGAACTAAATATTAATCCAGAGTATAAAACTGGATATTGGGGTAACATCTCTTCTAGGGAATGCGGTGCTGTCGGAGGACATATGGTGAGAAAAATGATTGAATCAGCAGAGCAAGCTTTAGCCAATCAGGCATCTGCTTTGAACAATACTTTCCGCCCATAACAACATATGATCAGGAGACTGAGGAAATCCACAGTCTCCATTTTTTGTTTGGTCCTTTCACCGTCCGATAAGATTATACATATTGTATAGAAAGGCGATCACGGAGGTGATATTTAATTGGTCAATAAACGGATTAATAAACGGTGGGTACAGCAGGCTGCAGCGCAAATGCAGCGGCATATGAGCGGGACCCAACCCTATACACAAAAGGCTCTTTCTCCTATTAATCAACAGCTGTCAATGCACTCCTCTGTCTCCAAAGCAGCTCAATATTTTACAGAAAGCGGTCGGAGAAGACGCGGCTGCTCTGGATGCGGCAGATAAAAAGTTTTCAAAAAAGAGACGCTAGGTTTTCCCTAGCGTCATATTTCTCTTATTTTGGTTTTCTGGCAGCAAACTGCCAGCGTTCCGCATCTCCTTCTGGTTCTTCAAAAGTGAGAAACTGAAAATACCCTTCTAATTTCCATCCCTGAGCACTCAAATAATCGAAAATAACCTGGGGACGCCACAACTTTTCTCTATGGATTTCCCTTACCCTGCGATACAATCCCGAATCATCCTTAATGAAAAAGGTAAGATCCATGGTGCAGATTTCAGTCTGATCATCAAAATAATTGTCCCAAAAATAGCCAAATTCCTCGAACAATTCGGCATAATACTGATTACCATATATCTCCCGCAGTTTTAACTCTGAGTTCAAATCAAATAATAATAAGCCACCTGGTTTTGTGTGCTGATAAGCTGTTTGGATAAATTGGACCAGCTCTTGTTCTGTCGTTAGGTAATTAACGGCATCACAGCAGCAGATAGTGAGATCAAATTCTCGCTCTAAGTCAATGTCCAGCATGGAACCAACTATAAAAGTAACGGCAGTGTTTTCCTTAGCCGCCTTAGCCTCTGCAACTGCGATCATCTCCCGGGAAATATCCACAGCTGTGATCTGGTATCCCATATTAGCTAATGGAAGCGTCAGTCCGCCAGTACCGCAGGCCAGCTCCAGAATCTGCTTCGGCTTCACGCTAAAATATTCCCATAACCGACGCAGGTAAACTGCCCACTGATGATAATCTACATCCATCAGCCTGTCATAATACTGGGCTAAGTGCGTATATGCTGAATCCGCCTTATTCATCTGCCTGAAAAGGGATCCTTTCTGCATCTGCCCATAATTTTTCCAGGTTGTAATACTCCCGTTCGGACTCCAGGAATATATGGGCAACTAGGTCGCCGTAATCCAACAGAATCCAGTGATTATCGCTGCGGCCCTCCTGCCTCTTTAGTGGTACATCCAGCTTAGCCATCTGATCCAATACCGATTGGGCTACAGCCTGCATTTGCGGGAATGATGTACAGCTGCAGATTACAAAAAAGTCTGTTTCGATCATTACATCGCTCATCTTCAAGATCTGAACATTATCCGCTTTTTTATCATCCATTGCACGAGCTGCTGCTATCGCCAAATCCTTTCCCGACAATTTGCTCAAGGAATCGCCTCCCACTAATTATTAAAATTTCTACCGACTATAATAGTAACATCCACGTACTGTTCCCGATAAGGATCAATCAGCACTTCAGCTTGAATCAACTCAGCCAAATCCGCTGCTCGCTCAGCAATTTTTTCAGATCCAACAATAATTTCCGACACAGGATAATTAAAGCGCTCTGCGTTGCCGACACGCTTCACATCTGCTAATCGCTGTTCCTGCAAAAAGTCAGCAGCCTTGGCAGCAATCCCCTGAATTCCTGCTCCATTCAAAACTTCTGCAGTTAAAGGCATCGGTTTGCTGTATACAATCCAATCCACCACTTCCTGGGTGCGATCAGGATCAGCTAGCCAGTACCACGCACCGTTGATCCGTTCCGATGTGCCCGGAAGTATGGCGGTTTCAACTTTATCCATTGTAAAACGATTAGCAGCAAAAGCTAGTTTAAGGGCAGTGGTCCACGGTATATTAGTTTCAACCGCATCCCAAACCTGTCCTAATAACCGGGGAAGTTTTAGAAGGGTACTGGGCTGTAGAATCTCATCAATAACCGCCATCAAAAACTTCCGCTGCCTTTCCACTCGACCATCGTAAACTTCATAGTGAGGGTTTACCAGGGCTACATCTCCCAGCCGATCGCGGTAGCGAACGTATTGTAAGGCAGTTTCTCCATCCAATACCTGCCTACCCGCTTTGATATCGATATAGAGATCTTGGGCAGTATCAACATAGAACATATCCGTATCCACATCGATCTCCACGCCTCCAAGGGTGTCGATAATTCGGCTGAATCCGGCAAAATCAGTCTCAATATAATAGTCGATATCTACCCCTAAAAAATTTTCCACTGTTTTAACCGTCAACTGCGGTCCTCCGTAAGCATGAACAGCGTTGATCCGATCCCAACGGTCTCGCTCAGGAATGTAAACGCGCGTATCTCTTGGTATCGACAGAATGCCTGCAGAGCCAGTATTTGGGTCGGCAGCTACCAGGAGTATCGTATCGGTCCTTGAAGCAGAATCTCGCTTATCATCAATGCCAAGAAATAAAATATGAGTGCGACGATATTCCTGGGTGTCCAGGGATACCGCTGTTTGCTGTGGAGGTGCAATCGTACCTCGTCTGCGTTCAAGCCCACGCTGATAGCTGTGGTATGCTGAAAAGAATAAGAGAACCGCTCCTAAAATACATAAAAAGGCAGTTGTGAGCAGCCTTTTCCGCCTTTGACGCTGCTTAAGAGCGCGCTTTTCCGCGATCTCATGCTGCCTTCTGGCTAATTCTTCGGGACTAAGCACCAACTCAACCCTCCCTCGACAGAAAGAGCTAGCGCCGTTTGAGCAGCCGCTAGCACATCGCATCTCAATCGTACGTAAAACTTATTCGCTGGTAAAACCTGTACTGTGGGTGTTACGCATCTAGGTATAAACGATTCTTGTGAATATAATGTTCTACAGCTTCCGGTACCAAATAGCGAATCGATTTCCCGGCTTTAACACGATTGCGGATATCGGTTGAAGAAATTGCCATGGCTGGAACCTGCAGGGTATGCAGCTTTTTGCCGTGTTCGGCAAACCACTGTTCTAACCTGGCGTCTAATTGATAGCCGGGACGTGTAGCTGCCACGAATTCTGACAAGCACAGCAGTTCTTCTGCTGATTTCCAGCTCATAATCTCTGCAATCGCGTCTGCCCCAGTTATAAAATACAGTTCAGTATCATCTCCATACTGCTGGCGCAGTGCCCGCAGTGTATCAATGGTGTAACTTTTCCCCTCGCGATCAATATCGACACGGGAGACTTCGAAATACGGATTTGTCAGTGTAGCGAACACTGTCATCAAATAGCGATGCTCCGCATCACTAACTTGCTGTAGTTTCTTATGGGGCGGCCTTCCTGATGGCACAAACAGCACATGATTGATACCAAATTCACCACGTACTGCTTCAGCTGTAACTAAATGACCGTAATGAACAGGATCAAACGTACCGCCCATAACTGCGACTTTTAAAGGTTTGGTTTGTCTGCTCATAGTAACTCCGTTCTAAATAGTCCGGACCCACCAAGCAAATAAAACTTGGTGGGTACCGAAATAATTCGCGAATTCTTTATTGGAATCCTGCTAGATTCAGTTTTAGCCTTGAATCAAATAGCGATTAATGATTGTTTCAAGCACTTCTTGACGTCCAGACTGATTGGTAACTTCTGGCAGTTCCAGAGCATAAGCTTCCAGCTGTTTGAAATCTGCTGTGCCGTCAACAATTTGCTTACCAATACCGGAACGGTAGCTTGCATACCGCTCTTCAATAAATTGTTCTAATTCACCAGACTGCAGCAGTTTGTGTGCAACCTTGAGACCATAAGCAAATGCATCCATTCCAGCAATATGGCCGTAGAACAGGTCATTGAGTTCGAAGGAACCTCTGCGAACTTTAGCATCAAAGTTCAAACCACCTGGAGCTAAACCACCATTCTTGAGAATCTCGTACATGGTCAGCGTAGTTGTGTACAAGTCAGTAGGCATTTGGTCAGTATCCCAGCCTAACAGGGTATCGCCTTGGTTAGCATCGACGCTGCCAAGCAGACCGTTGATGCGAGCATAGTGCAGCTCATGCTGGAATGTATGACCAGCTAAGGTAGCATGGTTAGCCTCAATGTTGAGTTTAAAGTGTTTATCTAAATCATATTTTTGTAAGAACGCATGTACTGAAGCTGCATCAAAATCGTATTGATGTTTTGTTGGCTCCTTCGGTTTTGGTTCAATTAAGAACTGGCCAGTGAAACCAATTTCCTTAGCGTAGTCTACTGCCATATGCAGGAACCGAGCGAAATTATCTAACTCCAGCTTCATATCAGTGTTGAGCAGGGTTTCATAACCTTCCCGGCCGCCCCAGAATACATAGTTCTCGCCGCCAAGCTCTTTAGTAATTTCTAAAGCTTTTTTAACTTGTGCAGCAGCGTAAGCAAATACATCTGCATTGCAGGAGGTGGCAGCACCGTGGACATAGCGGGGATGGGTAAACAGATTTGCAGTACCCCACAATAATTTAATTCCTGTTTCCTTCATCAGCTGTTTAGCTAAGTCAACAATCACGTCGAGATTTTTGTTAGTTTCCCGCAGGTTTGCCCCCTCAGGAGCGATATCTCGATCGTGGAAGCAGAAATATGGGACACCTAGTTTGCTCATGAATTCAAATGCAGCAACCATCCGCTCTTTCGCTGCGCTGAGAGGATCACTGGCTTGATCCCATGGACGATTCATCGTTCCTGCGCCAAATGGGTCTACACCCTGACCGGTGAATGTGTGCCAGTAGGCTACTGAGAAGCGCAGGTGGTCTTCCATAGTTTTATCGCCAACCAGCTCTTCAGGATTATAATGTTTAAATGCTAACGGATTTTTCGACTCAGGACCTTCATACTTTATTCGGCTTACACCTTTAAAGACTTCAGACATGTAAAATCACCTTCCAGTATCTAGATATTTATTCACCATCTACTTTTTCTCGATATAAAATGAAATTCCTGCCAATCACCTGAACCACTTCAGAATCTGTGGCAGCACTAATTTTCTCTGCTGCTTCCCGCGGCTCTTCAAGGGAGTTTTTTAAAACCCTCACTTTAATCAGCTCTCTGGCTGTTAAGGCTTGATCTAACTGATTAATAATTTCGTCAGTCACTCCCCCTTTACCGATTTGGAAAATCGGTTCCAGTTCGTTTCCCAACGACCGCAGTCGAGCACGCTCTTTGCTCGTCAGCACCTTCACACCACCTATTCCTGATATTGAAATTCGATATCCTCTACCCGCACTGTAGCTCCATCAGCGATGTTCATTTCCCGCAGCCTGCTGTACAAACCAATTTTATCAAACAGCCGCTGCAGATACTCAATAGTCTCCTGATTATCCAGGTCTAAGCGCTCCATCAGCCGTTTTAAACCGGCTCCTTCCACTATGTAATCTTCATTTTCCCTGCGGATAGTAAAGTCCTCCACCCTACCCCTAGGTTCTGTTTCCGGTCGATAAATTATTACTTCATCTACTGCTTCTGCAACCGGTTCCTCACTCTTAAGGGTTCGAATAATCTTTGCTGTCTCTACCATCAGTTCATCTGTACCCATTCTTGTCGCAGCAGAGATCGGAAACAGCATCCGTCCGTCGCGCTCAACAACTTTCCGCAGTTCCTTGAGATTATCCTCTGCACCTGGCAGATCCATTTTGTTTGCTGCAACTAACTGCGGTAAGGCAGCCAGCCTCGGATTGTACAGAGCTAACTCCTCATTAATCTTATAATAGTCTTCTACTGGATTGCGTCCTTCAATTCCTGCTGTGTCAATAACATGAATTATTACTCGGGTTCGTTCAATATGACGGAGGAAATCTGTTCCCAAACCAACTCCTTGATGTGCGCCTTCGATTAATCCTGGTATATCTGCCAGCACAAAGGATTCACCCTCACCAACAGACACCACTCCCAGATTGGGTATTAAGGTGGTAAAAGGATAATCAGCAATTTTGGGCTTGGCAGCGGATACAACCGAGATTAAGGTTGATTTTCCTGCGTTAGGATAGCCTACCAATGCAGCATCGGCAATCAGCTTCAGTTCTAGATTGATCCAAAATCCAGCTTTCTTTTCGCCCCGTTCTGCAAAACCCGGAGCCTGTCTGGTAGGGGTTGTAAAGTGGGTATTACCCCGCCCACCGCGACCACCTTCGGCAATAATCACCTTCTGTCCCGGATGAGTAAGATCAGCTATCATCTCTCCGGTTTCACCATGGTAGATCACAGTACCTAACGGTACGCGGATAATCAGATCTTCCCCATCCTTACCATACTGGTTCTTACTCCGCCCGTGTTCGCCATTTTCTGCCTTATAATGTTTTTTATAGCGAAAATCAATTAGGGTTGTCAGATTAGGATCAGCTGCCAGGATCACACTGCCTCCTCGACCGCCATCTCCTCCAGCTGGGCCCCCGGCTGGAATGTATTTTTCCCTGCGAAACGCAACCATACCATCTCCGCCATCACCAGCTTTGACATAGATCCGCGCTTGATCGATAAACACCTTCAACCCCCACTTTCTTTTACCATCATATTTTACCCTGAAAAGCTGAGCACTAGCCACAAAAAAACCCTCTTGCACCTACGTACAAAAGGGCTTAATATTCCAATTAAGCAGTTACCGCTGCTTCCCTTTCACTCAAAACGCTTACTTGCTTGCTGTATTTGCCACAGCGTTGGAAAGCAACATAACCATCAACCTTAGCAAATAAGGTGTCATCCTTACCAACACCAACATTCATACCAGGTTTAATTTTTGTACCCCGTTGGCGCACTAAAATACTGCCAGCAGTAACGAATTGGCCGTCATATCTTTTAACGCCTAACCGTTTAGCAGCTGAATCTCGACCGTTTTTGGTACTGCCCACACCTTTTTTAGATGCAAATAACTGCAGATTCATCCGCATTGTTCCACCTCCTCGATATCCAGGTATTGATCACCATATTCCTGGAGAATGGCTCTTAACCCTGCATACATTACCCTTAAGACAACTTGACCCTGCTGCCAAAACTCGTCCCGAATTGATTCTTGCAGCATACAGGAAAGCAAGCCGTCTTTCATCTGCACCTTAACATCAAGGCCGATTTCCTGCTTAAGTCCAATTACAGCGGTTTGAGTAAGCACTGAAATCGCGGCGCAGACAATGTCTTCACCTCGCTCAGCAAAACCGGTATGACCTTCGGCAGAAAATCCGATAATATCGTCACCGTTGATGAAAATTTGAATCTTTGTCATTAAGCTTCAATCTTTTCAATTACTAATCTTGTAAAAGGCTGACGATGGCCAGTCTTTTTCCGATAGTTTTTCTTCGGCTTGTATTTAAAGACAATTACTTTCTTGCCTTTGCCTTGAGCCTCAACTTTAGCAATCACCTTAGCACCTGCTACAGTTGGGGTTCCAACTTTGACAGCACCGTCACCGCTTACCAGAAGAACTCTATCTAAGACTACCTGTTCTCCAACGGGAACATCTAACTTCTCAACAAAGATAGTGTCACCTTCAGCGACACGATACTGTTTGCCGCCAGTCTCTACTACAGCGTACATTACTACACCTCCCTGCTCAGACTCGCCAGCTACAGGCACACTGCTGTGTTTGTGAAAGCCTGCACTGTGCGGTTTCACAAAAAGAGAAACCTACAGACGTAATTGTATCACCCACAAGGACAATTGTCAACGCTTACAGCTGATTTCCGCATGTTCTAATTCACACTGATCAAAACTGATAATTTCAATCGTTTTGCCGGTTTGGTGGTGCATCAGCTTGAGATTTTCCTTATTTTGTCCAATTAAAACCGCAGCCACTGATGGATGGCACTTCACCTGAATAGATTTTACATCCGGCTCCCGGGCTAGGGAGTAGATTCTTTGAGCAGTGTTGATCGCTATCGCATCCCGCGACCAGACCCTGCCATTTCCACCGCAGTGGGGACAAGGGGTTTCTAAAATCTGACTCAGTCTTGTTTTTGCTTTTTTTCTCGTCATCTCAACTAAGCCAAGCTGGGTAAAGCCCAGCACATGGCTTTTAGTCTTATCTTGTGCCAGTGCTTTGGTCAGTGTTTCCAGCACCTGCTGCCTATCCGCTTCATTTTTCATATCGATAAAATCAATAATAATGATTCCACCAATATTGCGCAGCCGCAGCTGTTTAGCAATTTCTACAGCCGCTTCCTTATTAGTCCGCAGCACAGTTTCAGCTAAGTCCTTACTGCCGGTATATTTACCGGTATTCACATCGATACTGACTAAGGCTTCTGTCTGGTCTATTATCAAGTAACCGCCGCTGTTCAACCATACCCTCTTCTTAGTTGCTTTCTCCAAATCATGAGTTAAACCAAGCTGATCAAATAGTGCAACCTCACCCTGGTAAAGCTCGATTTCTGTTTCTCTGGAGATCTGCAGTTTATCCCGAATAGAAACAATCCGCTCGTAAATCCATGGCTGATCAACAATGATCTGATCGGTATCCTCTGTTACCACATCCCGCATGATTCTATACACTAAATCATGATCATGGTAAAGCAGGGCCGGCGCAGATTGCTGTCTTCCCTGCTCTAAAATATCATGCCACAGCTGGATCAGCTCGTCGCGATCCCGGGCTAATTCCTCGAAGTTGTGGCCAGCAGCTGCTGTTCTCAGGATTAATCCATAGCCCGGCAGCTTCAATTCAGCTCCAAGTTCCCGGAGGCGGGCCCGTTCGTCTGGATCTGTAATTTGGCGCGATACTCCGAGACTATCCTCATCAGGCATCAGCACCAGGAACCGCCCCGGAAGCGAAATCTGGGTTACCACCCGGGCACCCTTGGTTCCTTCTGGCTCCTTAGCAACTTGGACTATGATTTCCTGTCCCTTTTTGACCAACTCATTAATTGGTCGTTCAATTGTTTCATGTTTCAAATCAGCAACATAGAGAAATCCGTTCCGTTCTAGACCCAGCTCAACAAAGGCAGCTCCCATTCCCGGCAACACGTTTTCAATCCTGCCTTTATAAATATTGCCCACCGTCCGGCTGGTCTCATCTCTTTCTTGAAAGAACTCCGCTAACCTGCCGTTTTCAACAATCCCCACTAAAACGTGATTCAAAAATGACGAGATAACTACCTTTCTCAGCATCTGCCACTTACCCCTTTACTGCTTCGAATGGCGTCAGCAAGGCACCCTCCGCAGTTTTTACCAATAAAGCTGTGCGGTGGATGAGCACATCACCTATAGACAAGCCTAGAAAAGGCAGAAGATCCATTGGACGCAGATTCTGCTTCAAACCACAGGCACACTGCAGAAATATTGAATTTGCTGCATCGTCGTAAGTTAGTCTGTCAATCAGCTCTCTAATATTCTTTTCCCTTGTTTTGTTTTTTCTTTTTACCAAAATGGAAATCTCCTTTTGATCCAGTATCTCGGTAATTCTGGTCTCAAGGCCGGGAACAGCTTGTAAAAGTTTGATTTGGTATTGAGCAGTGGTAATAATTGACATTAAAGCTTCAGAGCGTTCTGGTAAATTCACTGCCTCAAGAATCTGAAATCCCTGAGGCAGCACTGAATTCAATGCAGCTGTAGCTTCCCCAGATTCAACCGCAGTTTTCATTTTTAAATCCACATACTCTGCTTCGCTGGTGATCCCAACTGGCAGTGCAGAAGCGAAAGCCATCTTTGGAATCGGGTTGAAGCCCTCAGAATACTCAATCGGCAATCCCGCCCGCCTTACTGATCGCTCCACCATTCTCAGTACGTCAAGGTGGGAAATAAATCTTCCCGGTTCGCCAACGCAAAACCGCATCCGAATGCTATCTGCCACTGCTCTCACCACCCTGCAGCCGATTTTCAACACCCAGTTCCTGACAAACTCTGCAGCCTGTACAACTAGTAAAGCGGCAGTCATCAGTTGTCAGACCCTGGTATGCTTTCTGCCGCTCATACCATAAAAAGCGACGGCTGACACCACTGTCTAAATGCTCCCACGGGAAGACTTCTTCTGCTTTGCGCTCGCGGTAAGCATAAAATTCACTATCAATACCTAGTTCTGCAAACGCCTGCATCCAGGCATCATATTTAAAGTGTTCTGTCCAGCCATCAAATTGACAGCCTAAATCCACAGCTTTCGCTAAAACCTGACCTAACCGACGATCACCACGGGAAAAGACCGCTTCTAAATAACTAGTCTGCACATCATGAGCTTGAAACTTTAGGCCAGGATGGCGCAGATGCTTTCGTAAATAAGCTTGTTTCTCCAAAAGCACTTCTTGACGGTTAAAAGCCTCCCACTGAAACGGGGTACAGGTTTTTGGGACAAATGATGACACACTCACTGTCACTGTGGGTTTTTTCCCATCCTTCGGCAGGATTTCTCGACCAATATTCAATACGTTTTTAGCTAAGGTAACGATCCCATCTAAATCTGCCTCGGTCTCAGTCGGCAGTCCAATCATGAAATACAGCTTAATCTGGAACCAACCAGCTGAAAACGCACCCCGGACCGCTTCATACAAGTCATTTTCCTGCACATTTTTGTTGATCACGTCCCGCAATCTTTGGGTACCCGCTTCCGGCGCGAAGGTTAATCCTGTCTTTTTAAACTTTTGAATTTCCTCTGCTAGCTTTACAGAGAAAGAATCAACCCGCAGTGAAGGCAGAGCGACAGAAACCCCCCGTGCACTACATTCCTGAACCATATCTGTTACCAACTGCTGAACACAGCTGTAATCACCAGTGGACAGCGACGTTAACGATACTTCTTCGTAACCGGTGCTGTCAAGCAGTTCTCTTGCCTGACGCTTTAAAGTCTCCACGCTGCGTTCCCTAACAGGTCTGTAAACCATACCTGCCTGACAAAATCTGCAGCCTCGTGTACAGCCCCGCATAACTTCAACCATCACCCGGTCATGCACAGTTTGGAGAAACGGCACTACCATTTGATCCGGATACGGCGCTTGATCCAGATCTACTACAACTCTTTTTTGAATTTTATCAGGTATCTGGTCGTGCAGCTTATGAACCGCTTTTACTTCTCCAGACGGATAGTACTCGACTTGATAGAAACTTGGTACATAAACGCCTGGCACTTGAGCTAGTCTCAATAAGGTTTCCTGGCGTGTCAGTTTTTGTGCCTTACAGTCTTTAATTATATCCAACAATTCACCAATTACTTCTTCGCCGTCACCCAGCACCACGCAATCAAGGAAATCTGCTAGTGGTTCAGGATTATACGCGCAGGGACCACCTGCAATAACTATTGGATCAGCTTCCTCCCGGTCCTGCGCCCAACGGGGAATTCCCGCTAAATCCAGCATCTTAATGATATTCGAATAACTTAGCTCATATTGGAGCGTAAAACCGACAATATCAAACTTTTTCAGCGGCTGACCTGATTCAAGCGCAGTTAAAGGCAGAGCTTCTTCAAGCATCCACTGCTGAAAATCCACCCAAGGCATAAAGACCCTTTCTGCTAGAGCATCATCCCGCTGATTGATAATGTGGTAAAGGATCTTAAATCCAAGATTCCCCATTCCTATTTCGTAAACATCCGGAAATGCCAATGCCATTTTAACAGCCACCGAATCCCAATCTTTATGGCAGGTATTTAATTCTCCATTAGTATATCGAGCCGGCTTGGTTACTTCCGGCAGTATTCGCTGCAATTTTTGTTTCACAAATTCCACCCTTTCGAAGTTCGAACTCTTTGGCTCGTTTTAGACCCTATGTTTAACCAATTTACTAAGTTTACCATGAATTCCTTCTTCCAGCAAGCTGTTAAATCAATTCAAACTCGGTCATTACCCCAATTAATTCGCCGTTAAGATCGACTACCCAGATAAAATGAAAATATGAAGGAGTAAAATGCTGCAGAACCTCTCCCACCGAAGCTTCGCTGGTAGCCACCAACTCCTTTGTCATCATCACCCGCTTGCTCCTAACCTGCCGCTGTTTTTGGGTAAGGTACCGAAGAAAAACATATACAGCCTCTTCTTTTTCTTTTTGGGCAGCAGTAACGACAAAAAATCCTATTAGGATCAAGATTCCTGCATTGACACTTGTATAAAAAAAGATTCCGGCTAAGCCTATTAATATAAAGCCAACAGCAAAAAGCTGACCAATTAGAGCCGCAATTTCAGTCGCTCGGCGGATACCCATGCTGCTGATTAGGCGGCTGCGCAAAATCCGTCCACCATCAAGGGGTAAAGCTGGCAGCAGATTGAGGGCAGCCATACTAATGTTAGCCCTGGCAATAAAATCCATCCAATCAGGATCAATTGGATAATAATTATGCCACAAGCAAAAAATACCCAAAAGCACCAAATTGCTAATGGGACCCACAGCTGCAACAGCAGCTTCAATATGCGGTTCAAACTGCATTAGGTCGTCCATGCGGGCTACTCCGCCAAATGGTAGGATTTCTATTTCTACAACCCGCATCCCATAATACAGAGCGGTGAGGACATGAACTGCTTCGTGCCAGAGCACAACTGCAAACACAACCAAAGTAGGTATTAGCTGACCGTAAACAGAAGCCACAGGCAGCAGCAGCAAAAAAAAGGGATTGACTTTAATAACAATCCCCATGATCGAGCCGATACGCATTTACTCACCATCCCGTAGCAATCCGCGGTAAACTTTGAACTAACGCTTCCATTTCAAAATTGGTGAATGTCTGCTTCAGTTGTTCAATTGGTCTGGTAATAAACTGCATATCGAAGTCGGTAGTAAGAACAAATTCTAAATAGCGATTTAACTCCAAAATAATCGGTAAATTGACTTCGTAAAGCAATCCAATCATAACAAAAATGATAACGGCTGCATAAACACTGTTTGGCAGACGAATTGCCATACCCATCACCTCCTTTGGCTGTTAGTTAAATATATTAGCCAAAGGACTAAATCATAACAAAAAACCTCTTCCTGAGAGGAAAAGGTTTCTATATTTTGCGTCTTACACTGCGTACCGGAATATTTGCAACCAATGCAACCGAATCATCGCTGCTGTCAAGATTGACCTCTAAAGCCTCTTCATCAATTTCCATATACTTAGACAATACTGCAATCATATCTTCTTTCAAGGCTTCCAGCAATCCCGGGGAGAGTATAGCCCGATCCTGCACTAATACAAGACGCAGCCGTTCCTTTGCACGATCTTTACTACTTTCGGTGGTACCAAACAGCTTTGCTAACCATTCCAACACGGCTGACCCTCCTTAGCTTTTGCCTCCTATGCCGATGAAGCGCATCAATCGTTTCACCATGTTCTCCTCTTCCAAAGCTAAAAACGGAACAGATGCGCCTTCAAGTCTCCTCACAATATTACGAAAAGCTTGTCCCGATACGGATTTCTTATCTAAAACAGCTGGTTCACCTTTATTGGTTGATACAATGATGCTTTCATCATCAGGGACAATTCCTAACAACTTAATAGCCAAAATATCGATCATATCATCAGTGGTCATCATATCGCCCCTCCGAATCATATCGGGACGAATGCGGTTTACGATCAGCTGAGGCTCAAACAGTTCGTCTGCTTCCAATAAACCAATAATCCGATCAGCATCCCTAACAGCCGATACTTCAGGAGTTGTCACAATAATAGCCAGATCAGCCCCAGCGATAGCATTTTTAAAACCCTGTTCAATTCCGGCTGGGCAATCCACTAATACATAATCAAATTCCTGCTTTAATTCGGTAATTAGCTTTTCCATCTGCTCAGGATTAACCGCATCTTTTTCACGGGTTTGGGCAGCTGGAAGTAGAAACAAATTATCAAAACGTTTATCCTTGATCAGCGCTGATCGAACACGACAGTGGCCTTCAACCACATCAATCAGATCATAAACAATGCGGTTTTCTAACCCCATTACTACATCAAGGTTGCGCAGCCCTATGTCTGCATCCACCAAGCACACCTTTCTGCCAATCTGAGCTAATCCGGTCCCAATATTGGCAGTTGTTGTTGTTTTTCCTACTCCACCTTTACCACTTGTAATCACTATAGATTTTCCCATATAAGCACCTCCCCAATTTACCCTCAGCTCTGATATGCAGTAATCTGAATTACATTATCACAAACACGTGCTAATTCCGGTCCAAGCGGCTTAGGCAACTTCTCATCTGGGGAGCGAGAAATATAGTTTGCAATCCTTAATTGAGTTGGTTCTAATCTAAAGGCAAATACAGATGCATTAACGTTCCCAGTGCATCCTGCATGGGCTACCCCACGCAGACTTCCTAACACTAGGATATCGCCGCTGCAGATAATTTCAGCTCCAGGATTTACATCACCTAAAACCACTACATTCCCATCGTACCGTATTTTCTGGCCAGAACGAATCGTGCGGCGCAGCAGCAGTGTATCTTCCTTGAACTCATCCTTACCGCTCTCAACAGCAGGGGCTGGTGCTTCATCAGCCTCCGGTTCGGTTATGCTCAATCCAAATTCTTCTACAGTTTTTGCTAATTGCTGCTTTTCTTCTGGTTCTAAATCACGATCAGCTGCCGAAACATAAACCGCTGCACCTGCAAAAAACTCTTGAGCCGAAGCCAGTCGTGTCCGCAGTTGTGATAAAACTTCTGCAAAATCCATCCCCCTTGGAATTGAGATGGACAATCCATGTTTATTTCCTTTAATAATACATGCTTCTTTGCTCATTACGAGTCTCTCCTCAAATCCCTTTCATTACCTGTTTTTACATTTCGCTTTTATTCAGACGATTCCTGCTCATATAAGCCAAAATACGCGTCTAGAACAGCACGGGCAATGGGAGCTGCTCCAGAAGCGCCGCCAACGCCATGCTCAACAATCACTACAACCACTAGTTCCGGATCATCCACAGGGGCAAAAGCGGCAAAGAGAGCATGGGCTTCCTGCCTCGGAATTTCATAACTTCCGGTCTTTCCAGCAATGCTAAGGGGAAAATCTTGAAAAATTCTGCGGGCAGTTCCACGGGGATGGGTGATTACAGCTTCCATCCCATCAATAACTGCTTCCCAGGTGCTGTGTGACACATCCATAGTTTTTACAACAGTAGGAGTATGCTCATAGATAATGCTGCCATCGGGAGCCACTATTTCCTTAACTAATGTCGGCTGATAGATCACACCGCGGTTGGCAATCGCGCTGTAAGCCACTGCCATCTGGAGCGGAGTGACCGTAACAAAACCCTGACCAATGGAAATCTGTTCGGTGTCTGTAGGATACCACGCTTGATCATAGATTGGGTAGCTGCTGAATCTCTTACGCTTCCACTCCCGATCCGGCACTAAACCAGAAGCCTCTTGAGTAACACCAATTACATTTGTTGGTGAACCAAAACCAAATTCCCGCAGCCAGACAGATAACCGATCAATTCCAACCTCTTTTCCAAATTCTGCAAAATAATGGTTGCTGGACATAGCAAGGGCTTCCCGGAGAGTAATCGGTCCAAAAGGAGCTCCACCCTGTGCCACTATCCAATCGCGAACGCCATACTCACTAACGCCAGTTGCGTTGAAAATTTGGTCTGCAGTAACAACCTTTTCCTCCAGCATGGCAACTGCGATGAAAGGCTTAAAAACTGAACCCGGACCATACTGACCCTGAACAGCCCGGTTAAACAGCGGCTGGTCTTTGCTATTAATTAAACTGGCATAGTAACTGCTCCGTTCCCTTGCATCCAAAAGTTTCGCCGGATCATATGTTGGCTGACTGACCAGAGCCAAAATCTCGCCGGTTTTGGGATTTAAGGCAACTACAGCTCCTTTTAACGGAGGATCCCCCGGTTTGCGCAGAGTTTCAGTATGAGCCGCAAAAGCTTCTTGAGCGACAGCCTGCAGCTCCCTGTCAAGTGTGGTTACAATATTGCTGCCAGGAATCGATTCAATATAACTAACTGTCTGCACAGGACGGCTTAAGGCATTTACTTCGACCGTAACTGAACCGGACTCACCCCGGAGCAATGACTCATAGAGCGCCTCCAATCCGGTCTTGCCAACTAGGTCAGAACTGCCGTATTCAGATCCAAACTGCTTTAATTCTTCTTCGCTGATAATGCCTAAATAGCCAATTATATGGCTGGCAAAATTAGGATAAAGGTATTCCCGCACCCATTCTTCTTCAATAAAAACCCCCGGCAGCCGCATGCGGTTTTCTTCGATTGCTACAACCGTGCTCAGATCAACATCCCGCATAATCCTAACCGGTTCGTACAGATTGCGTCGTCCCTTTGCGATTGCATCTTCCAATTCTTCACCGGTAAGGCCGAGAATCTCACTTAAATACTCCAGCACAGCTTCTGCATTCTGGGGAATTCCGCCGGGAACCAGTGCAACCGTAAATGCGGGGCGACTGCGGACAATTTCTGCACCATTGCGATCATAGATAACGCCTCTAGTAGGCATCACTCTTATGCGGCGGATTCTATTCCCCTCCGCTAAACTGGCATAATGGTCTCCTTGGCGAATTTGGAGTTCCCACAAACGCCCACCTAAAATTAACAGAATAATGATAACAGCAGCCCAAAATAACCGCAAGCGCTGCTCCAATTTTTTATCTTCCAAATTCCTAATCTCACCCCGCACGCCTAAAGACCTCATCCCAATAAAGAATTTTTTTATTTAAGTAATATAAGCGCACATACAGTAATAAACTCAGAATTCCATTGTACAGCATCAAAGGCAGCAGTATCTGCTCTACTAACAGCTTCAGCGGCACAGAAACCCCAAAAATGGTCATTCCCAGGGCGTACAAAAGTTGATCTGCAATGGTGGCAGCTATAACGCAGAGCAGCGGAATAACGTAATTTTCTTTATAAAAACGCAGTGCCAGCAGTCCTACAACTATACCGATGATCATTTTGGTCAATGCGTTAAGCCCAATCAGCTCACCAACCAAAAGATCTAAAGCCAATCCAGCCGCAAAGCCGAATTTAGCACCAAAAATCGGACCATTGATTAAACTAAATAAGACAACCAATACCAGAATCAAATCAGGGACCACTGCAAACAGGGACCACGAGGTAAAAATGGTTGTCTGAATGACTAAAGCCGAAATGATAATTAAACTGTAAATTAATACAGCCATCCTCTGCACCTACTTAACATCACTTAACAACACAAACACATATTCCAATCTGCTGAAATCCACAAAGGGGCGGACATAAGCAGTGAATGACAATTGATAGCGGCTGGGGATTATTTCCACTACTTCCCCAATTGGCATTCCCTTGGGAAAATACTGAGACAGTCCTGAAGTCACCAGGACATCTCCCACCTCTAATTCCACATCCTTAGATAACGGTTTGGCTAAAAGCATACCAGAATAATCAGGATCGCCTTCTACCAAAACCAAATCCCCAGAATCCTGCACCATACCGCCGATAGCACTGCGGGGGTCAGTTGCTAAAATAACCGAAGCAGTAGTTGCTGTGACGCTCTGCACCGTTCCAACCACGCCGTTCCCAGACATCACCGCCATCCCCTGAGTCACCTGATGATTACGCCCCCGGTTTATGGTGACTGAGCTGAACAAGTTCGTTGGGGATCTGCCAATCACCTCACAAACCTGCATTTGGTAGGCTTCCTGCTTTTTAAACTCCAGTGCTTCCCGCAGCCATTCGTTTTCCCGCTTATATTCAGCAAGTTGGTACACCTGCTGCTGCAGGTCTAATACTTGGGCCCTGAGTTTGGCGTTTTCCTCCTGCAGACTGCCGATCCGGCCAATGGATGTCAGCAGTGAATTAACCGAACGAGAGACCCGCATAAAAAGAGTTTGGATTGGGGCTAGGATATCACGCACAGCCTGTTCAAAAACGGTTACTTGCGAACGGGAACTGGAGGTAAAGTGGATACTCCCAGCTATAGCTATGATAACTACAAAAATCAACAGCAGCTTAGCACGACCAAAAAAACGGGACAAACCACTTCACCTCCTAACCAAATGATCACTACCGTTTTGGTCCCACCATAATCCGCTGCAGCAGATCGTAGTGCTCTAGCGCCAAACCGGTACCCATCACAACCGCTGTCAAAGGTTCTTCGTTTACATGTACCGGCATTCCAGTTTCATTGGCAATCAGCTGATCTAATCCCGCCAGCAAAGATCCGCCACCGGCCATCATGATTCCTCGATCCATGATGTCAGCTGCTAATTCCGGTGGTGTCTGCTCGAGGGTAACTTTAACGCCTTCCACAATTGCGGCAATTGGTTCTGCCAGGGCGTCCCGCACTTCCTCAGAAGTAATTGTGACAGTTTTTGGCAGACCAGTAACCAAATCCCTACCACGTACCTCCAGAGACCGCTCTTCTTCTAAGGGACAAGCTGTACCGATCGTCTTCTTGATTGTTTCTGCTGTCCGCTCACCGATCAGCAGATTATAGTGGCGCCGAATATGCTGAATGATAGAATCGTCCATTTCATCGCCGCCAATCCGAATCGACCGATGTGCTACAATTCCCCCAAGTGATATCACTGCTACTTCCGTTGTGCCTCCACCGATATCTACTATCATATTTCCAGTTGGCTCCTGAACAGGTAAGCCAACACCGATAGCTGCCGCCATTGGTTCTTCTATAACACGAGCATCTTTAGCTCCTGCAGAAATAGCTGCATCGATAACCGCCCGTTTCTCTACTTCAGTAACACCTGAAGGAACGGAAATGATTACCCTCGGCCGCACCCACCCCATCCGGCGGTTGGCTTTAATTAAAAAGTCCCGCAGCATCCGTTCGGTAGTATCAAAATCTGCGATTACTCCATCACGCAGTGGTCTGATCGCAATTATATTTCCAGGCGTACGCCCTACCATTTCCTTAGCTTTATTACCTACAGCTAAAATTTCTTTTGTTTCTTGGTCCCGTGCTACTACTGACGGCTCATTAATTACAATACCTCGACCGCGTACATAAACTAGTGTATTTGCAGTTCCTAAATCAATACCAATATCCTTTCCTAAGCGACCAAACATGTTCGAATCCCCTTTCAGCTTGTCCCTGCTACTTAGATTAAACCCTGTTCGCGAAAACTTACATAACTTTTATCTCCGATAACAATATGATCTAAAACCGAAATTCCCAGCAATCGCCCAGCTTCGCACAATCTCTGTGTTACCCTGATATCATCCTCGCTGGGCGTCGGATCGCCGCTGGGGTGATTGTGAACCAGGATAACCGCCGCACTGCTTTTTTTGATCACATCTTTAAACAACTCCCGCGGATGGACTAACGAAGCGTTGAGGTGTCCGATGGATACAACTTTTTTAGCGATAACTGCATGTTTAGTATTCAGCATCAAAATTACAAAATGTTCTCGGTCTAAAAGACTCATTTCATCCATCACAATATCTGCAGCATCCTGCGGACTGCGAATAACCTCACGCACCTCTAAGCTGGAGTTGCTTAATCTTTTAGTCAGCTCAAATGCGGCTATCACGCGAGCGGCTTTTGCTGGACCGATCCCCTTAATTTCCGCCATTTCCTCATATGTAGCACACGCTAGCGCCCTTAAAGAACCAAAGTGCGCTATCAATTGATCTGCTAGAGCAAAGACAGATTGGTTTCTAGTTCCTGTTTCGAGTAAAATCGCTAGTAATTCCCGATTTGATAGATACTCAGGCCCATACTGCAGTAATCTTTCGCGTGGGCGCTCTTGTACAGGTAAATCTTTGATCAAAATTTGATAACTCACAGCGTTCCTCCTTGTACTCCCCCTTAGGCAAACACGTCAATTCCAAAGTCTCGGAGTTCAAGTAGGAGACGTGGAATAGGTAATCCTACCACATTATAGTAGCATCCTGATATACTTTCGACAAAAGCACCGCCAATTCCTTGGATGGCATATGCACCTGCTTTATCAAATGGTTCTCCTGTGTTAAGGTAAGTACGGATTTCGTAATCTGCTAGAGTGCGAAAAAAAACGGCTGTCTCTTCATAAAAGGTTCGCTGAACTTTTTCTGTTACGAGGGCAACTCCGGTAATAACATGATGTTTTCTGCCGCTCAATAAACGCAGCATTTTAGCTGCATCCTCCCGGTCCCGCGGCTTACCTAAAATTTCTTGATCCACAACAACAATAGTATCAGCTCCAATAATCAAACTCTTGGGAAACAGCTCTAAAACAGCCCGCGCCTTTGCAGAGGCATTGCTGATTGCTGTTTGTTTAGGACTGTCCCTCTGCTCTTCTGGAACATTAGCGACCTGAACGCGGAATTTTATGTTAAACTGCTGCAGCAGTTCTACTCTTCTTGGTGATTTCGATGCTAAAATGATCTCCATTTGTTCACTACCTTCAAATTATTTTCTCTTTAGATTCAAAATAAACCTTTGAAGAAATTAGTCCATGAAAAAAGAGGGAACCTGTTCCCTCTTTAAGCAAACATATCTGGAATACTTAAGTATCTTTCCCCAGTATCAGGCAGGACCACTACCACCTTCTTGCCGGGACCTAGGTCCTCAGCAACCTGCAGACCAGCATGGAGAGCAGCACCAGAAGATATTCCAGCTAAAATACCTTCCTTTTTAGCTAACAACCCTGCAGCTGCAATCGCATCCTCATCTTTAACTTGAATAACCCGATCATAAATCTCAGTATTCAAGACTTTGGGTACAAAGCCGGCACCAATACCCTGAATTCGATGGGGACCAGGTTCTCCCCCAGATAACACTGGAGAACCAACTGGTTCCACAGCATATACCTTAACATGAGGGAGCTTTTGTTTGATCACTTCACCAACGCCAGTGATGGTTCCGCCTGTTCCGATCCCGGAAACAAACGCATCCAATTGTTCTCCTGTCTGCTCTAAAACTTCAACAGCGGTAGTTTTACGATGAATTTCCGGATTAGCCATATTTTCAAACTGCTGCGGAATAAAGGCACCTGGATTTTCTGCAGTAATTTCCTCCGCCTTCTTGATGGCACCCTTCATTCCCTCGCTGCCCGGCGTCAGCACCAATTCAGCTCCATAGGCTTGAAGCAGTTTACGGCGCTCAACTGACATGGTTTCAGGCATGCAGAGGATTAATCGGTAACCCAGTGCTGCGCATACCATCGCTAAGCCAATGCCTGTATTTCCGCTTGTTGGCTCAACAACCAAACCCCCCGGCTGAAGCTTTCCTTCCCGCTCAGCAGCTCTGATCATGCTTAACGCAATTCTGTCTTTAACACTGCCACCTGGATTATAAGATTCCAGTTTTACCCAAACTTCAGCTGAATTTTCTGGGACAATACGATTAAGCTTAACCAATGGGGTCTGCCCAACTAAATCTAAAATACTAGTAACAGTTCTCATTTGCTCCCCTCCTTATGTGCTATTTTATGTTTTACAGCACACCATTGTCAAGATCTTCTAAAGTGTCGGGTTCTGTGGGGAACAGAAATTAGACCAAATTCATTAGCCAGCTCCAGGTTATTGGATTTTCGAATCTTTCTGGTACGGGATTTCTGCCACCATCCATAATGCTCAGGATCATAGTCATCCCAGTCCAGGCCTGAGCGCAGCTGTTCATCGAGCTCTTGTTTGTGCAGCTCATAATCGTAATCCAAACTAAATCCTCCTCCCACTGCTCAGTACAATTTCTCTAGGGAGATACCTTGATAGTAGTATTGGAGGATTTCCTGATAATCATACCCAGCTTTGGCCATACCATCTGCACCATACTGGGACATCCCAACACCATGCCCATAACCCCACACTGAAAATTGAATTTGATCATTATCAACCGCCACAGTGAACCAAGATGAACGCAGACCTAAACGCTGCCGTACATCCCGGCCGCTGAACCATTTATTGCCAGCCTCCAGAGTCTTAACTCGACCTGATGGATAGCGCTCCAGGACCTGAATTTTTCCCAGTGTAGTGATTTCCATTAATCTGAGAAAGTCAGCAATACTGATCGCTGTGGTTGTATAATAGTAGGGTGAATGGTTTCCCCAGGGATCTGCTGTACTGCGCAAATAGGGAAGGGCCTCTGACCAATAGTGCTCGGAGTTTTCTGTTCTGCCTCCACTGGTAGAATGATAAACAGCTAGGATTGGTTTCCCCTCATACATTGCGATCACACCTTGAGTTTGGGATACTGCCTGATTTATTTTGCGCTGATTAATCATGTACTCTACCAGACCCCACCGGGCTTTCAATTCATCACTGGAGATCCAAGCCTGGCCAGTGGTATAGTCTGTAGACAAATGGGCTTCAGGATGCTCTGCTACCCGCACGTTGTTAACAATTCGCTGATAAGCATAAGTGCGTGCCACCACTGCTTGGGCTTTCAGGGCTTCAAGATCAAAATGAACTGGCATTTCCGCTGCGACTACTCCCTTAACATACTCCTCCAAGGTCATAACCATTAGCCGCTCGTTTTTTACATCCCAAACATTTACCATAGGGACGTCAGTCTTCCACGGCATACGGATTCCGCGCACTAATAATAATGGGATCCCCAAAAAGACCAATAATAAAAAAACAATCCACTTTAATAATGACGAAATTTTCTTTCGCCTTCTTCGATACCTGCGCCTCATTTCAGCACCACCCTTACTTCCCATAAATATGAGAAGCAGGGGGGCAGATATGCCAAGAAAAAACCGCCGCCGAACTAGTCGGCTGGCGGTTTGAACTCTAGGTATAGTTCCCTAATCTCATCGGGTGTTAAAGCTCGGTTGTAGATACGGAAATCATCGATCAGCCCATCGAAATATGGATCTTGACCGTATTGAGAGCGGCCAATATAATTATTTTGAGTATTGCCTAATTCCCACGGATACAGGTATATCTGATCAGAAGAGGCGGCTCGATCTCCGTTAACGTACATTACTGCCCTTGTACCATCTAATACCAGAGCAATATGGGTCCACTGCCTCACACCTATGCCGTAGGAGCGGCCGAATAAGCTTTCACCGGCACCTCCTGAGGTGGTAATCGCAAATCTCAGCTGAGGACTGCCCGCTGCATGAGCAGTCAAGAACATATTCGTCTGGGTACCAGAACCAAAATCAAAGATCCGCGCCCAGGTTCGCGCCTGGTTCACATATACCCATGCTGTAATTGTAACCTGCTCGAGATCGCGCATAATTCCTTCAGGCAGCAGAACGTGGCCGTTGGTACCATCCAGCTTTAAGGCACCTGCTTCTACTCCCTGTTCCGCAATTTCAGCCCGGCCAATCAGCCGGCCATGCAAGCCCCGCTCAGAACTATCGAGTGCAATGCGATCTCTAGTGCTTTGATTGAAGCGGTACCATAAAATTGGCTCTTCAACCGGTTCCTGGATCAGTACAGTTTCCGGTGTCCCTAAATCCCAATAAATTCCGTAACGTTCCTCATATACTAGATAGAACGGCTTAAAGACAATCTCACCGAGATCCTCACGGAGTTTAAAGGTAAGGGGTTCCTCTGTTGGCAGCAGCCATGCAGATATATCCCATTTCTCACTGTCAGACACCGGTATATGAGATCTGCGCTGAGGACCTATAACTGGAATTGTAACACTTACTCCTGTAGTTGCTATCCGCATACTGTCTCTGCCCAATAACCCACACAGAACCAAAGGACCATACATAAATGCCACTCGATCAGGCTTGTCAGGCATCTGATGCATATGCAGCGACATAGGCATACTGATTTCAAGGGTATCCTGATCCTGCCATACCTGTTCGATTGTCAGATATGATGCTGGTTCTGGAGCATATGCTAATTCCTGCCCATTGTATTTGACAGTTACACCATTGACAGCCCAGTACGGAATCCTAATGTTGAGGGCGATTTTTGTTGGCTCATCACAATGGATTACCAGTTTAGTGCCTTCTTCGAATGGGAAATCTGTTCTCTGTTCAATTTTCACTCCCTGCTCCGTCCAATCAAGCAATGAAGCAACAAAAAGATTGATGTAGAGGGCATTATCCCGATGGAAATAGATACTATCGCCCAACTTGGCAAACGACTCCATTCCAGTACCAGTACAGCAGTAGAACGAATCATTGGGAGTATGGAACACCTTAAAATAGCCGGTGCCCATTGGTACAAAATACATCTTCATTCCAGTTTCTGGATTGATCGTTGACAGAATTCCATTTAAAAGGGTTCGCTCGTAGTAATCAGCATAAACTGGATCCCCACTCCACTGATAAAGGTGGCGGGTCAGCTTCAGCATATTGTAGGTATTGCATGTTTCATGATTAGTATTACCCAGGGTAAAGGCTAGCTCGTTTGGCCGTCCGAAATGTTCATTGGTACTGTTTCCGCCTGTCGCATAGCTGCGGGTATTAACAACAATATCCCAAAAGTTGCTGCTGACTGCATAAGCCCAAGGATCGCCTGTCAGTTCATAGCGGCGAGCAGCTCCAATAATTTTTGGAATCTGAGTATTAGCATGCAGACCTGCCAAGCGGTCACGTCCAGCTGCCAATGGATCCATCAGTGAGCGCTGGTCAAAGCGATGGGCAAGACGCAGATGCTCCGGATCCTGAGTAATCGCATAGACATTGTAGAGAACCTCATTCATACCTCCAAACTCAACGTTAAGCATTGCAGCCATCTGCCCATCCGACAGCCTGTCTGTCCGCTGCAGAGCCCAATTAGTTAAGTTAAGCAATACTGCTAAGGCGGTTTCACTACCTGTGTAAATATACACGTCGTAGAGACCAGCAAAAATCTTATGCAGTGTATACCAAGGAACCCACACGCTCTGGCCTGATTCTAAGCGGTCGAAAAAGTTTTCAGGGAATGCTGAAAGGTAGCCGTTTCCATGGGCTTCTTGGCATTTTTGAAGTTCAACGACAACAGCTTCAACCCGTGCTTTAACCTCCTCATTACCAGTGCTGGCGTAGAGCATTGCCAGGGCGGAAAGATAATGACCCATGGTATGACCGCGGATTTCCATTTGGGGAGCTTCCCAACCCCCTAATGGTCTGGCTGAAGATGGCAGACCTGCGGTAATCCGAAACATGTGCAGCAGCCTGTCTGGATCGAGGCTCATAAGATACGCGGCGTTAACTTCTTGAAGTTCTTTCCAATACCCTTCCAAAAGCCGCACCTGATTTAAACCAAAAGGCTTATACTGCACCACTTCTTCCGCGGAATCGATCTCATCAGCCGCACCCACTGCCGCAACCGCATCAGCAGTTGTTCCCGCCAGTTCCAAAACAGCGGCATGATCCAGGGCGGTATTGTAGATGCGAAAATCATCCACTACTCCGGCAAGATAGCCTCCGCTGTACAGAGGTGAGTTAAAGCCAAACCACTTCGGATCATCGGTCGCTGAAATCACAGGGGTGCCGGTTAAGTATACCTGCTGCGGCACACCGTTTCGGTAAACCTCAACAGCTGCAGCGTTAGAATCAACAACAACAGCCACATGCACCCATTCATTTAGGGGGTAGAACAGGTCAACATCATCGTCAACATAGGCTGCTGTATTTCCATCCATCATCAGTAGTACCGGTCGATTAGTTTCGTGGTACTGGTCTTTAATTGTCAAATACCAGCCTGCGCCATCCCACTGACCACTTGGTTTAGCCCAGACTATCAGCCCTTCCTGCCCGGCTAAACTGCTGGTCCGTTTAAACCAGTATGACACGGTGAGATCTGCTGGCTGCAGTTCTTGATAATTACCCATATTGATGTAATTATCAACACCATTAAAGACTGCGGCGCTGCCGTAACGGCCATCTTCCAAAGTGATAGAACCGTGTAGTGAACCATGAAAGCGGTTCTCGGAAGCATCCAAAATCATGTTGTCCTCAATTTGGTCAAAGGTATACCAGACTACTAAATTTGCCTCCTGCACCTGAGCCGACACCATTCCAAAGCTGGTCAAGCATAAGAAAAGTGCCAGCAAAACAATCCATTTCTGTTTCACACTTACCTCCCCTTTTCGTCAGTGTATAATTAAGTTCGCAATTTTGAAGAGGAAAAGCCATCGGGACTCCGAAATGGTAAGTTGCTCAAAAAAACAAACCAAAAGGAGTGTTGCCCCGATGGCCTACCATAAGAATACCGTAAATTTAGAAAAAATGCTACTGAAATTTTTAGGCGAGCCGGATCCCATGCTCTCCATGCTTGAATGGCTATGCCATAAGATGATGGAAGTAGAAGTCGAAAATAAGCTCAATGCCGGCAAAGGCGAACA
>Ga0209537_1001199_pt1 | contig 29890 bp, 27 predicted proteins | sample BioPla4DNA1_FD_187698 | JGI IMG/M metagenome (GOLD analysis project Ga0209537, IMG submission 187698) | Biogas fermentation microbial communities from Germany - Plant 4 DNA1 (SPAdes) (version 2) | ecosystem: Engineered > Bioreactor > Anaerobic > Digestate | place: Bielefeld, North...
AGTCTACAAATGTAGTCAAGCTACAGGAGGCGTAAGTCTTTTCCCAGATAGATCCTTTTCCATGATTCTATTATCCAGGGATATACGTCAGGATCCAAGTCTAAATTTGCTTATTTAGTTTTCAAGGTTCAAGAGGGAGAAAGAACCTAAAATGATCTCCCTAAATCTTAATATACGAGGAGGTATGGATATGACCGCGATTGAGCTTGCTTATCCTGTCTTTTTGTTTGCAACCCTAATATTAACTTTAATTATGATCCCTAAGAATGAGTACCGTGAATACTTGATGTACGGATTTTTAGTCGGGGGTCTAGGTGATGTTGTTAATGTAACTCTGTTGCAAAACATACTTGGGTTAATCCGCTTTAAAAACCAAGGAATTTTCTATGTGCTGGGCCATCATGCTCTATCGCCTTTAGGCTGGACCCTTGTTATTATGCTGTTTCTATATTTCATTCCCCGCCGCCGCATCTTTTTATGGTTATACATTATCAGCTGGGGGTTAATGGCCCTTGGCTTTGCCTATACAGTACATAATATTGGACTTTTTGATTTTCAAAGCTGGTTTTATCCATTACCTGCCTTTATCATTTTCACTGCCTGGTTTGCCTTTACTGCCTGGCTGTTCTCCAGGACAAGTTCAAAAGCTGCCAAGGTGGAATAGGCCTTAAGGGGCTCTGACCCGCGCAATGTCAGGCTCCTTTTTTATTGATGAAGGATTCAGCTCAGTCGATGGCGAAGAAATGCCGAGTATTTCAGGATGAGAAAATCCAAGAAGATCTTAAGAAATAAGAGGGGATATTGTTGCAAGTTTATCTCGATAACAGTGCTACAACACCTGTAGATCCGCAGGTTGTGGCTGCTATGGAACCCTACTGGCAGACACAGTTTGGCAATCCATCATCACCCCACCGCCTGGGGATTGAAGCCGAGTCGGTGTTATCTCAGTGCCGCAAATTTTTAGCTCAGCAGTTCAACGTAAGAGCTGACGAACTCTATTTTACCAGCGGTGGAACTGAATCTAACAATTTAGCAATTTTGGGGTATGCTTATGCCCAATACCAACCTGGGCATATCATCACCTCAAAAATTGAGCATTTATCTGTTTTGAATCCCATCGCTCACCTTGAGGAAAGCTGCGGCTGGCGGGTTAGCCGACTGCCTGCGGACCGCTGGGGTAAAATTGATCCTCAAAGTGTAGCGGAGGCAATCAGTCCCGATACTGCCTTAATCAGCATTATGTTAGTTAACAACGAAATTGGTTCAATTCAAGCAGTTGAACAGATTGGGCAGATTATCGCTGCTGCCAATAGAAACCGGCGGCAGAAAATTGTCTTCCATGTTGATGCCTGCCAAGCTTTAGGTTCAGTACCGATCGATATTAAAGGCAGCAAAATTGATCTGCTCAGCGTCAGCGGACACAAGATATTTGGTCCAAAGGGTACGGGGTTACTGTATATTAAAGACGGACTCCATTTAAGACCACTCCTTTTTGGAGGTGGTCAAGAAGGCGGGCTGCGTTCAGGAACTGAGAACCTGCCGGGAATAGTCGGTTTGGCTAAAGCCTGCGAGCTGGCATTTAAAGAATTTGAAAAAAATAAGGCTGCCGTAGCTGAGCTAAAGGACCGTCTGATTCTGCAGCTCCTGGAAATCCCAGACAGTTTGCTCAACAGCCCTGCCGATGGTGCAGATCACATCATCAGCGTTAGATTTGCAGGGATCAAGGGAGAAGTCCTGGTTCACTTTTTAGAGCAGCATGGGGTCTATGTTTCCATGGGAGCCGCCTGCAGTTCACGCAAGAGCAGCATATCTCATGTGCTGAAAGCTATTGGCCTTACACCTGATGAAGCGGCAGCTACCATCAGAATCGGGCTTTCACCAAAGCTGACCACAGCTCAAATCGATTATGCCGCGGAAAAAATAGCTGCTTCAGTAGCAGAAGTCCGCAGCATTTACGGATAAGGAGGAACACTATGTATCATACCATCCTGATCAGATATGGAGAGATCAGTCTTAAAGGCAGAAACAGATCCAAATTTGAAGACCTTTTGATCAACAATATCAAGTTTGCATTAAAAGATCTGCCTTACCAGAGTATTAAAAAGGCTTACGGCCGTATTTATATAGATTGCAGCAGCAATTGGGAAGCAGTAGTTGATGCACTGCAAAGAGTTTTCGGCATTGTTTCTCTATCGCCTGTGTTTAAAACCGAATTGGAATTAGATGCTATTAAAAAAGCAGCACAAACCCTGATGGAAAATGCCCAGGGCAGTACCTTTAAAATAAATGCCCGCAGGCCTAATAAACACTTTCCCCTCACCAGTATGGAGATGAATCAAGAGCTGGGCGGCTTTGTGCTCAGAAATTTTCCCCACCTTAAAGTGGATGTGCACCATCCCCAGATCGAACTCCATGTGGAGCTGCGCAATGAAGCAGCCTATCTCTATCATACAATCATACCAGGACTGGGAGGGATGCCTGTAGGCAGTGCTGGCAAAGGATTTCTTCTGCTGTCGGGAGGGATCGACAGCCCGGTCGCCGGATATTTAACCCTTAAGCGGGGAGTTAATCTCGAAGCAGTGCATTTTCACTCTTACCCTTTTACCAGCGAAAGATCGAAGCAAAAAGTTATTGATTTGGCACAAATCCTAGCCAACTATGCTGGCAGAGGCGAGATTAAGCTGTGGGTTGTTTACTTTACTGAGATCCAAAAAGCGCTGCAGAGATCAAAATACCCAGAACTGAACATTACCCTTATGCGCCGCTTGATGCTGAAAATTTCGGAAAGACTGGCCAAGAGAGAAAACGCTCTAGCTCTGATTACTGGCGACAGTCTTGGACAGGTTGCCAGCCAAACCATGGAAAGCATCCACACTATCAACGCAGTTACTAATATGCCGATTTTTCGACCTTTAATCGGCCTCGATAAGCAGGAAATTGTTGATTTAGCAGTAAAAATCGGTACCTACGAAACGTCAATTCTTCCTTACGAGGACTGCTGCACTGTGTTTGTACCTAGAAATCCTGCAACCAAACCAAGAATAGATCAGGTGCTGGAAGCTGAGAGCCAATATGATCTCGAGGCCTTAATAGCTGAAGCGGTGGAAAAAACTGAATGCCTTACAGTTACCAAATCCGTTGAGTTATTTTAATATTTTGTGTCAAAAAGCAGGATTCTGACACATTGCGGCGAAATTTTTCATATAACCGTGTTTTGGGAGGGTCCAAGATGGCATCCGTATCTCAAAGTGAAGTAATTTCGCTAAGAAATCAAATAGCTCAGCTTAAAGAAGAGAACGCCCAACTGCGAAAAGAATTAGACAAAAAACAAGCATATATTCAGCAGCTTGAGGATGTTTCCCTAACTTTATCCGAACGCAGTATCTTACTAGGTAAAAAGCTTCCAGCACATTAGTTACTGGAAGCTTTTTTCTGTCTGCTTTGAAAACCGCGAAAAACCTTGATGCTGACGATGCCAAGCACAATCCCAACCATATCGATAATGATATCATTCAAGCTGCCTGTACGATGGGCCAGCCTAGTCTGATACCACTCATCCAGACCAGCTAAAACTGCTGCTAAAATAAAAGCTGTTTGGTAGGGAAATCTTTTTAACTTGGGAGATATGCTGGCAGCCGCGTAGATAAGAACAGCCGCTAAAAAATATCCGCCGACATGAATTAACTTTCGTAAATACATGACGACAGAACCGATCTCATAGTGCTGCAGAAATGGGAACCAATTCTGCAGCCAAGCTGCCATGGAGCCAGCGCTAGAAGCCGGGCTCTTGGAAAATAAAAAAATAAATGCAATATATGCTGTTACTAATAACCATCTAATAACAACCAAACCAGTTCCCCATTCCCTAAGCTGGCTCACTCCGAGCCAGCTCGTCTTTTCTCAGTATGGTATTGGCACTTCCTGCAGTGCTCTAATCCATCTAAGCCCATGCGCCAAGCTAGTTTTTCACAGTAATACTCAAGGGCACCAGCTCCATCTGTCCGGGCCTTGGCATGGTCACACAAAAACATCTGCAGCACCTCCGACAGGAATGTACGCTTAATATGCGTTATTTATCGGTTTATATACACCCTCTTAAGATATGCTGCTTTCTAGATTTGGTGCCTCAACAACTTCTAAAACTTCATCAAGGAGTTTCTGCAGAGCTCTCGCTCTCCTGGCAACCTCCCGCCGCTGATCTACACTGAGCAGCCTGAGGTTATCTGGCTTTGTTTTAACCAGGAAATCGCCTGACTTTGACAGTGAATCAACCAGCTGCTCCACACTCCAAGTGGAGGTTTCCTCTTTGACATCCCGCTTTTGGGGAATCAGTCGTACCTTCCGCACAGCCTGATCAATGCTTAAATTCCTGGCACTACCGACTAGTTTTAAGATCCGACGGGTTTCAGCTCGGGTTAAACCGTAATACAAGACCGCATCTAAAACTGTGTTTACCATTTTTTCACTGCCAACTTTCCTGGCAAAGCGTTTTGCTAACCCGACGTGCGACAGTGTCAATGATGAACTACCACCATAATAGTTGTTAATTACAGCGTTTTGATATTTTTCATCCAGATCAAGAATTGACAGCCAGTCATTAATCGTTGTCCGCGGCACCCCCAGCCGCTTACTTGCCTGCAGGACAGACAGCTTGTTCTCCTGAATAAACAGCTGTACTGCTTCGGCTCGATCCACTGGATTGAGATCCTCCCGCTGGATATTTTCAATGATCTGGATCTGACGGACTGATGCGTCTCCACTTAATACAAAAGCTGGAATTCTCTCATAACCGAGTTTGATACAAGCCGCCAGCCTTCGTGCTCCTGCAACCAACTTGTAACGCTCCCCATCAGCGATAACTATTATGGGATGAAGCAGTCCCACTTCAGAAATAGAGCTGACTAAATCAGTGAGTTTCTGCTCATCAAGATTTGAGCGAACATGATCAGCTGGAATCTCGATCTGCTCAATTGGCAGTTGCACTATATTCACTTTTATACCCCCCTATTTCCTAAAAAACCACAACCGTTTACGCGGTCGGTAAATTCTAACCTCCGGTATCTCGACTGGTTCCCCTGCAATAACGAGGGCTGGATTTGTGCTCACTAACTTTTCTATATCTGCTGGTGCAACCAACCGCTGTGCAGCTTCTACACAGCGATCTAAGTAAAAACCGCGCCGACCGGTTGAATGGGCATCGCTCGCCAAGACATGCACCATATTGTGCTGCAGCATAATTTTACTTGTCTGCTTAACCTTTTCTCCGAACAACCCGAGAATACTGTTGGCATTCATCTGGATTAAACATCCCGCTTCAATCCAACCTGCAGCTAAATTTGGATTCCGGATCACAGCCTGATAGCGCTCAGGATGAGCAATAATTGGCGTGATTCCTTTAACCTGCAGCGAAAACAGCACTTGATCGATGTACGGCGGGAGTTCAAGCATAGGAAACTCAATCAAGCAGTATCTGCCAGCATCGTTATACGTCGGTATTTCGTCAGCTGGCAGATCGATCAACTCAGGATCAACATAGATCTCCGCACCAACCACAACATCGAGAGCAATACCGTTTTCCCTAACCACCTGCTGAAAATGGGCGGTTTTTTCCTTAATTTCACTCCAAGTAACATTCAAAAAATGCGGTGTAGCAGCTACAGTTTTTACCCCGTGCGCTGCTGCCTGCCGGGCCATATCTAAAGCCTGTTCCATGTCCTTTGCCCCATCATCGACTCCGGGCAAAATATGCGTATGAAGATCTATCATAACTGCACACCCAATTAAATCTCTTCCGTGTAATAGTTATAGTAGTACTGTTCTCCATCGCTCGAATATCTAACCTGGTTCAAAACCACACCCAATAATCTTGCATTGGTATTCTGCAGGAGCTCTTTAGCCCTTAGGGCAATCTCCCTAGGCACCTGGCGGGAAGCAATCACCAAAACCACTCCATCAACATAGGTAGACAAAATCATGGAGTCAGCAACCGGCAGCACCGGCGGCGCATCCAGCAGCACCTGATCACCCATCAGCTTCAGTTTCTTTAACACTTCCTGCATAACATTAGATTGAAGCAGTTCTGCCGGGTTTGGCGGTACCGGACCAGCGGTAAGCACACTGAGCCCTTCACAGTGAGTTTTCTGGAGGGCATCCTCAACTGCTACTTGGCCGGTGAGAACGCTGGTCAGGCCGACTGCATTATTTAAGCCAAAAATTTTATGGACAGTTGGCTTGCGTAAATCACAGTCAACCAGGATAACATCCTTACCAGTTTGAACAATGGAAACAGCTAGATTCGAACAAACAGTTGATTTGCCTTCTTCTGGCGCGGAGCTGGTAATCAGAATTGTTTCCAGCTTGGCATCGGGGGAAGCAAACTGTAAATTAGTTCTTAGAGTACGAAAAGCTTCCGAGCTGACAGCTTTCGGATCATCATGCACAACTAACCTGCGCGTATCAGGTCTAGGCATAACCATCACATCCTTACAATCTGGTTAAATCTTGAGCGACCATTTTTTCTCTCTTTAGGTTCAAATTCTGGAATCTGACCAATGACAGGCAGCTCCAATACTCGTTCCACATCTTCTTTGGTCTTGATGGTGTTGTCCACAAACTCCAGTAAGAATGCGAGACCCACCCCGACAAATAATCCCAGAACACCTCCAATAGCGATGTTCAATTTCACCCGTGGCTTAATCGGATTTTTGGGAACGACAGCAGGATCAACTATCTGCAGATTTCCCGAATGCATTTGTTCATTGATCCTAATCTCTTCATAGCGGGTCATGAGCATGAGATAAATATCTTCATGCACATTGACCTCGCGCATTAATCGAACCAGCTCTAATTCTTTCTCTGGAATATTAATGTAATCATATTCTAATGCATCTCTCTGAGCCAGAATTGCTTGTTCCCTGGCATTGAGAGCGACTAACTCAACCTGAGTGGAAATCAGCTGGCTGTACAGCTGGCTGTGGATAGGATTGATTGTCTGCGTTTCAGTAGCGATCACCCGCTCCACCTCATTTGCCAACCGAGAACGCACTTCCTGGATTTCCGCCTGCAGGCTGAGCACTTCAGGATGGCGCTCAGTATACAGCTCCCTGGCACCAGACAAGGCAATTTCCAAGTCCGCTAGACGCTGCTGATAGGTCTGAACCAGTGGGTTGTTCTGGATGGTAGTAGACGAGATGATGATTTCGTCTTGAGCAAGCAGCTTGTCCTGGATCTGAGCTAAGCGCTGTTCTACCTCAATTTTCGCTATCTGTGTTTGAGCGAGTTCATTGTCCCACTGCATGTACCGCTGCACCATGAGAGAAGAATCCTGCATCGGCTGAATAACTCGCTCTGTTTCCCGGAACACCCTTAATTTTTCTTCTGCTTCCTTTAGCTGAGCAGCCACAATTTCTATCTGCTCAGCAAGATACTCCCGAGCGGTCCTTAAATCAGAGCGATTGTCATCACGGGTTGTATCAATAAATACATTACTTAAGGTGTTGACAAAATCAGCAGCAAATTCCCTATCTCGCGATTCATACTTGATCTCTAAAATCTCGGTTCCAGTCACCTGCTGAACTGTCAGCCCATTTTTGATTGTCCTTATATCTTCATCAGTTACTGATTCCAACCCCATGGTTTCAAAAACATCGGTCAGCACCGAACGGCTGGTGAGCATATAGATGTAATTCTGCAGCATCACATTCGCTGACGAAGCACCTGTTAATGATCCAAGTGGATCTAGAGCCGCTAAAGAACTTGACTTTTCGTTTTTCAGCATTAAGGTTGCAGTTGCTTGATACACTGGTTCCATAGACATACTGATCAGTCCAGCTGCCGCAACTGCTACGATAAAACAAATGATAATTTGAACTTTGCGCTTCATCAAGATGTTCCACAGCTCAAGTAAATCCATTTCTTCCATATCCATTTGCAACCCACCTCCTACAGGCTAACGACCTGGTATAAACCAATCAAAGATCTGCTGGAATGTCCTAACACCGCTCATCAAGCCGAGAATCTTGTTCCAATCTGGTTTAGATGTTTCTGGAACATAGATAATATCTCCACCACGAACCAATGGATTTTCATTGGCATCACCCTGGAACAATACTCGCTCCTGCCCAACTGACAAGGTGGCTGGATCAGTCAGCTCGCCACCGCGATAGATTCCAATTGCACTGAGATCCGCACGCTCTGTCGGTCCATCCGCCATAGCAATTGCATCCAACACGCGAGCTCCCTCATAGATTGTATATACTCCCGGCCTGATAACCTCACCCAGCACCAAAACTTGGCGGCTTAATTCAGGAATGAAGACGACATCTCCACCGGCAAGCAGGAGATTGTGCTCACTTTGATTGCTGAGCAGCTCATGATATGAGAAGATCCATACCTGCTCCCCTTCCATGCCCTGCCGAGTTACAATGATTTCCTGCTGACCGGCACTTGTTTTTAAGCCTCCAGCCAACGCCAGTAAATCAAGGATGCGGCTGCCATCTGGAAGAGTAAATGCTCCAGGCCGTGCAACTTCTCCCATCACCAGCACCTGACGCGATTGAGGAATATGGATCACTTCTCCTCCAAACAACTGAGGGTTTGGCTGCTGGTTGGCAATAACAGCCCTTAAGTCCACATAATTCACTAATGCAGCATCAGTGCCGCCTGCAATCATTACTTCGTCAAGTTTGGCCCGTTCAGTGGGACCGCCTGCCAGCGCAACCAAGTCCAGCAGTGTGGTATACTGGTCAACTAAATATGCGCCAGGTCTGTTCACCTCACCGAACACAAGCACCCGCCGGTTTACCCGGGGAATATGGATGATATCTCCACCAAGCAGAGTTATGTTGAGCTCAGGCGCATCTGCTTTAACCAGCTGCTGATAATCCACAGCAATAATCTGCTGGTCGTTACCTGCGCTGCGGGTAATAGTCAGCATTGAATCAGCATCATCAGTTAACCCGCCCGCTTTAGCCAGCGCATCTAACAGCTTTTCGCCTCGCCTAATGGTATAGCGACCTGGTGCTCGTACTTCACCCAAAATTGATATCTCCAGATCTAATTCCGGCACCAAAATCATTTCTCCTCCGGTTAAGGGGATGTTTCCTTTACCGGTTTCCATGATTGCCCGCAGATCGATTTTCTCAATAACGCTTGTCCCATCGACAATCCGAGTTAAGGTGACTTCATCAGCTGCAGCACGTTCAGTTAACCCTCCCGCACGACCAATTGCATCGAGGAGATGAGTTGTGGCAGTAACTGGATAATATCCCGGGGAGACCACTTCTCCAAAGACTAAAACAGAAGCTTTGCGCTCGGGAATATAGATTACATCTCCAGGTTCAACCAGAGGATTCTCGCTGCTTAAACCTTTAATAACTGCATCAAGATTGTATACAGCTGTACTGCTGATATTATCATCTGCATTGACCCTGGTTACCTGCACCAAATCGCCGGCTGCGTTATTGGTCATACCTCCTGCCAAAGCAACAACATCCAAGAGCCGCTGTTCCTGACCCAATGGATAGTAACCTGGTCTTGCTACCTCACCTAAAACCATAACGCTGCGATTTGCCTCAGGCACGATAATTACATCGCCGCCTTCCAGCAGGAAATTGCTTTCCAGGAAGCGGTTTTTCATCAGCTCGTCCAAATTTACAGCAAAGATTTCCGATTGGGCATCGGTCTGGCGGGTTACACTTACCAAATCAGCGGCAGCGGTTTCCAGTAATCCACCAGCTTTGGCAATTCCATCAAGTACCCGATCACCAAAGTCCAGGCGATAATATCCGGGGTTAGCTACCTCACCCAGTACTAAAACCTGATGTCTGCCTTCAGTAATGTAAACTACATCGCCAGGCTGAATTGTTTGGTTGCCAATGCCCAGTCTGGCAAGGGCTCCCAGATCAACTTCCACAGTTTTCTCACCGCGGGTAATCAGAATCCGATCACCTGCATTCTCCAGAGGACCGCCAGCCATGGCCAGCACATCCAAGAGCTTAGTCTGATCAGTTAGGCGGTAGCTTCCAGGCCTAGCCACTCTACCGAGCACCAATGCTTGGGGAGCTCCCTCCGGTACAAAAATTACATCTCCAGGGAGCAGTTCAATCTCCCGTCCGGTCATCGTTCCCTGGAGCTGAGCCAAGTTAACCTCTCTGACCAAAACGTTTTCACCAGCTTGGCGTGTGATCGTGACTCTATCTAAGGCTGCTTGGTCAGTTGTACTTCCTGCCATTGCTAGGATATCAAAGATTCCCGCATGCTCTTTTAAAACATAAGCACCAGGCTGGCGTACTTCACCTAAAACTAAAACAGTGTTGATAATTTCAGGAACAAAAATGATATCTCCTCCGGACAGCAGAGGATTGACACCCGGTCTGCCCGACAGTGTTTCACTGATATCAACTACAAATGACTCCTGCTGACCATCTATCGTACGCACGATGCTTACCCGACCTGCATCACCAAGGGCAGTCAAGCCGCCTGCGTCACTGATCAGCTGTGCTAGTGTGGTGCCCATTTCAATTGGATAACTGCCTGGAGTTCTCACCTCACCAAGGAGGATCACTTCCTGCTTTTCGGGTATGTACAGCACATCGTCCGCGTGGACCACCCAATTCCCTTTCCCAGACTGCATAACACCAGCCAAGTCAACTATATATTCCACATGAGAACCGTCAATTTTGCGAGTGAGCACCGCTCGGGATAGATCACTAGCAGGCAGCACGCCACCGCTTGCTGCGATCAAATCGAGCAGATCCATCTCAGGCTTAATTGGATAACTGCCTGGTCTCGCCACTGCTCCCAACACCAGTGCGGATCCGGAAGCAGGTACATAAATCACATCTCCATCTTCAAGCAGCGGGTTTTGCCCTGCGTCACCTTCTGTTATGTAACGGGTAATATCAAATATCATTTTAACAGCTGATTCGCCGCTCATGCGTGTCAGGGTAACCTGAGACAGGAGGGCATCCTGGGCAGGACCTCCAGCTTGTCCAAGGGCGTCAATCAGCCGGTCATCTGCGCTGAGCCTGTAGTAGCCAGGAGTGCGTACCTCGCCTAACACCTGCACCCGAATAGTCCTAAATTCAGCAACAATCACAGTAACACTGGGATCTACAACATAGGCGGATAATTCAGTTTGAATTTCCTGAGCCAGCTGGGCAGTGGTCTTGCCTGCTGCTAAATGATCTCCAACCAATGGAAATGTAATATAGCCATCAGGTCTGACCTGCACATTTGTTCTTAGTTCTGGGTGTCCCCAAACTGTGATCTCTAATACATCGCCTACACCCAATTGATAATTAACGACAGCATCTGCTGCATCGGTACATGTAAAGAACAACATCAAAACAGATAAAATGAGAACTATTCGTGATCTTGCTGTTCTTGAACGGTTCATTGGACAACCCCCACAAACTAAAAATTCTTCCTTGAACATAAACGTTTCTTCGGCTCCAACTATGCATATTCCTGCAAATATCGTGATTTACAAAAAGAAAAACCGCCACACCAGCGGTTTTTCGGTGCTCCCATAGTGATAAGTACATTTTATCGCACTGGAACCAAACGAAAGCCTAACACTTGATAATCCAATTCGGTTTCAACAAAGAATTTAGAGCCAGCCTGGATCTGCACGTCCTGGCCTTTAACAAAGTAGCCGCCTACCAATCCGATCGGTCCCAAGAGCAGTACCCCTGCCATACTTGCACCGGCAGCCAATTCCAAGCGGCTGTTCTGCTCCAAGGCCTTCTCTGCAATCGCCAGTCTGATATTGCGCCCATCAAACGACTGAACTGCTCCAAAGTCAATTACAATCCGACCATTTTTGCCCAGATTGCCTGCACTGCTTACTTCTGTTATTTTGCCCACTCCCAAAGTACCCTTGGGAATAACAATTCGACCATCAACGATTACATCAGATGCTACCTTATACTTAACCTGATCGCCAACTTTATTGAGGGCCGAATCAACAGAAGTTAACAGCTGAATCTCAACTAAAGTAGATGCTGGGATCTTTACAGGTACCATATCCAGTTTGGTGGTACCCCAGATATACAGCATCAGCTGTTCGAGACGATCAACAATAGCACCCTGCTGCAGCTCGCCAATAAACTCTAGTTCTATTCTCTCCAGTCGGCTCATCAGCGGTTCGCTTGTAGCCAGCTGTTCTAAAAAACCCCATTCAACCAGATTTAACTGCAGCTTAAGACCAGTTCCATGCAGATCACCGGATAGGTAATCATCAATGCGGTCAATGCGTGTCATCACTGGTCCAGATTGGGGCGAACCAAATATTTCCATCTCTAAATCTTCAACACGATTGAGTAAGGCACCTTCACGCGCATCTCCATACAGCACCCTTTCTAATTCATTAAGAACCGACAAGGGAGATGTGCTGGTTTGAGCGGCCGCAGTAAATGAACTTACCAGCATACCCAGAATTAAAAGACAGCTTACAAGCTTTAGTTTCATAGTGTTCCTCCTTGCTAGAATCTGATGGAAAATCCCGCGAACGCCCGATCAACATCACTAAAATCAATCAATCGATAGTCTAATTTAAATGACATCTCCTGAGAAAAATCGTAGTTAAATTCTATCGATGCCTTGGTTTGATCTGTCAACTTATCAGGATCATCCTCGTCGAAGTTGTGGTCCTGATTCCATTCTTGCGACACACCCAGCATAATGCGACCCTGAGGAATAGGGATGTCCACATCTATGCTGGTGCTCAGCTGAGAAATTGTCTTCAAGTTTGCGTTATATCCTGCTCGAATTGAAAGGGAGTTTGGTCCTCCATAAATAAGATCTAAGCTGGCCATAGCACCAAGCTCTTCATTATCCTGAGTCTGGACTAATCCCCTCAGCTCCATATTGCCAAATCGACCCCTGGCCCCTAACTGGAGAATACCTGGGTCCAGCGGCTGCGCTAAGTTGTGCAGATACTGCCCCTCAAGAACCACATCTTTGTTTATTAGATATTCGCCTACAATACCAGCATAACCAGTGGCCTCATTATCTGCATCTCTCTCCTCTGATAACGCCAACCCAGCCCCAATATACCAATCAGAAGACCAAAGCGGAATTAAATTGTTGATCAGAATTTGCGTGTTTTTATCATCATCGCCAAAGTATTTGCTCAAAACTCGTTCCCGATTTAAAGCGGCAGCTGTCTGCCCAGTCCCAGGTTGGGGAAGGACAACATTACCGCTGAAAGCAATCATTGAATCTGGCAGTTCATCCTCTGCTTTCTGCGAATTAATATCAAGCGGACTATTTGGACTTAAGTCTTCAATCCAGTAGCCGAGTACATTCAATTCATTGTGGTATTCAACAGCCAAAGCAGTTAAAGCTAGGATCTGCTGATTCGAAAGCTGCAAATCCTCTGCAGCGGTTAAATTGTACTCAACAATCATATCCTGGAGACTGATTCTTCTGCTTATACCAAAGCGCTGAATGCGTGAACTCTCACTGCGATCTAAGCTTTGAATTGTATTCGCTATCGCTAATGAAACTTGATAGCGATTTTCAGGATCGATATCGGTATAAAAATCTCCAAATGGCCGATCATTCAAATAATTAATAGCCTCATAGACCCACTTGGCAGTGACTTGTTCTTGTGCAGAGCAGGTTGTTGTCAGCATTACAAGGAACATCATTATCACAAGGAAAACGATGCCATATTTCCTGTTCACAACAACCCCCCCTTTTCACTGTTTATCTTGATCTAAATTTCGCCAAAACTGCCTCAAAACCTTCTTAATTCAAGTTATTTGTGAGATTGCCGCTATTTTCCATCCAAGTAGCGGTGTGCTAAAATTACTGCCACATAATCATCTATTGGCACCGGTGGTGTCTGCAGTGAGACGGGAAGAAGTCTGCGCCATCCCCGAGGAGGATTATTCTGCCAATACAGTGACCGGGCTTCAACACTGGAGAGATGTTCATTCACCGTAACTATTCGATTCGCTGCTGCTGGTATCGCAGCTTTTAATTCCTGGATAAAAGTTTTGCTTCCAGTACGATCACCAACGACTATTGGTCCAGAAGCTGGCATAATTGAGCTTAGTCTTTCCATTATACTTGCGCGGGCAACCACCTCCTGCAGCAGTGTTTTGCCTTCATCCACTATCGCTACGCCGCATTTCTCCCTGCCGGGATCAACTGCTAAAATTGGTCCTTTCTTAACTTCCATAATTCACCCCTACTGTATCAATTCGCTGTAAAGAATATTTTTTTGAGCGTAAAAAATACCCACACTAAACGTGTGGGTATTTTCATACAACGACAGCTCTGCTTTAGAATGAGAATTCTAAGCCAGCTTTGAGTTCGTTAACATTAACTGCAGGATCATTTTCTTCTGCAGAGTTGATGTTAACTCTCTTAGCAGACATATTTAATTTCATTCCATCTGCAAAACCGTAACCAGCAGATAAGATATGGGTCATTTGGTTGCCAAACACATCAGCAGTAGCATCATCTCTTGGAATAGCTAACTCAAAGTTATAGCCTAAATTCAAATTAGCACCGCCGAAGTTATCAGCATTATAACCAAGGGTAACATTTACTAAGTTCAGATCTTTACCCAACCAATTTCCTGGATTGCGCCAGTCACCATCAATGTAGTTGTTCACATAGGTGAAGCTTCCATCTACATCAACGCCAAACAGGTCTAAACCAGTACCAACTTTAAGTTGGGTGTGAACATCGTTTTCTGCACTTGGATCTTGAGGCGCCTTCCAGCCATACGCACCAGCGAGGTTAATTGGCAGGAAGAGATTAAATTCATAACCAGCATTCAGCATTGCAGCGCTGATCAGGTTATCGCCATTGGAATCTTGTTCAAGATAAGTAGCTGCCTGCAGATCAACACCAAACAGATCAGCACCAGCATCGAGGCGCAGTCTGGTCTGGGCATTGCTGTCAAAGAAACCTTTACCAGTCAGCTTGCCAGTACCAAAATCCGCACCAGCTCTGGTCCAGCCAGCGTCAACGCTTACCAGGCCGAGATCAGCGCCAAGGTTTACGTCGAAGAGCATGTTATTGGTCAGGCTCTTGCTTTCGTCGTCACCTTCATCTGCATCTTCAGCTTTGAAGCGATCCAATGCAACTTTAACGTCATAATCTACGCCCAAAACTGTACCAAACAAGCCTGCAGCTACAGCAGTTTCATCAGCATAAGTTAAATCTTTCTCAGTGTAGGCAGCACCGGTCAGTTTAAAGCCAAACGCTGGAACCAGTGAGTATTTAGCACCTAATGCTAACATACCGTCATCTGCTCTTTGGCCTGCAAGAGCATAGAGATTGAGATCACCTAAAGCGATGTCAGCTACCGCACCTCTATCAGGTTTAACAGCTAAAGCATTAGTGTCAAATCTTGCAGGTACATCTTCACCAACTGTACCTACCGCAAAGCGATTAACTGGAGTATCGCTTACTACTTCAAGTACATACTTATTCAGGCTATCAACAGTTGCTGGAAGATCTGTCTTGCCGCCTAATGTTAAGTTAACAGTGGTGCCCTCGCTTAAACGAGCACTCAAGTTTACTTCAAGATTGGTATCAGACTTTAAGTCTTTGCTGTAATTGTTTAAGATGCCTTGAGCATTGTCCAGCTCAACGGTGTTTTCACCAACCACAGTGGTAATTTTGGTTTTACCAGTTTCATACTTAACTGAACCTGCTAATTTAACTTTGGTTGCTTCATCTACTTTAGCATCTAATTCAGCTACAGCAGCCTCAACTTCAGCTACAGAAGCTTCAACTTCAGCTACAGAAGCTTCAACATCAGTAACACGGCTGTCAAGATTAGCATAGAGTTTTTCTAAATCATCTACACGCACGCCGAGAAGAGCCAGCTCGTCAGCAAACTCATCGTTAACTTTAGTAAATGTGTTTGTCAGGGCCAATACTTCTGCATCCAAAGCTTCCTGGAGTGCAGCTACATCGCCTTGAAGTGCAGCAATTAAGCCATTGACAGTGTTGAGATCCTCTGTACGAGCAGCTTTTAAGCCATCAATATCCTTGGTTACCCGACCTAAACTATCATTAATGCGGTTGGTTACCATAGTGACGTAATCAGCATTGCTTTCAATAGCAGACTCAAGATCATAAAAGCGATCTTCAACTTCGTCTTTACTTACATAAGAAGCAGCGATCACATCAACGGCTCTGGTTACACGGCCTAAACGGTCGTTAATTCTGCTGGTAACCATTTCGACATATTGAGCGTTGTCGAAGATTTCATCTTCAATAGCCCATAAGCTGGAAGCTAATACTTCCTCTGCGATAGCTTTAACAACAGCTTCATCCACATCTTCAACTACAACTCTTTCGATAACACCAGTTTCAACGATTGTCTCTGTTGCTAATTCCTTAGCTTCAGCCAAATAAGCTTTGGTTAATTCGCCAACTAATTCAGCGAGCACAGCCTCAGCTTCCTCACTCATTACAAACGGACGATCAGCAGACTGCAGACCAGCTGCTGTAAGTTCTTCTGCAACTGCTTCCTTAACCACAACGTCCAGATCAGCAAGTTTAGCTTCAATCAGAGCAGCCAACTCATCTGTGACTGATTCTAACTCAGCTAAAATGTCAGCGGTGATGCGCTCTTGAACGCCAGCAGTGTTGGAAACAACTTGGCTTTCTACTAATGCTTCCAATCTAGCTAAAGCACGAGCAAACACCATAGCAGCTTCATAACGAGTCATGGTTCTTGTTCCACCAAATGTACCATCAGGATAGCCTTCGACTAAGCCTACAGCAGCTAACTTAGTTATTGAGTCGTAAGCCCAGTGATGTGCAGGTACATCTGAAAAAGGATTAGCTGCGAATACAGATGCAGACAGCGCAAGAACTAATATCGCTGCTAATACTGCAGAAACTTTTTTAGAGTTCATCAGCAATAACCTCCTAATTGATATTTTGCCTAACTTCTGGTAATCAGTTTAGTAAAGCGTACAAACGAGTTTCCCTGTGTTTCCTCTCCGTACTGCTTTACTGCCGATTTTTTATCACCTCTGTTAATAGTATAATGCTTTATGTATAAGCAGTAATTCCCCCTTTCCCATCAATTTTACAGAGGTTAGAAAAAAAGGAAAAAGACCGATTTCACAACATCCTTCTTTTCTTTCTTTCTACACTTCTCAAGTATATTCCTTCTACAAAATTTATTTTTTTTGAGGGTGGTTTATGTAAGAAAAAGTAGCTACAGCCTGCCGCTATAACTACTTCGATTTTATTCTTATCCCTGCTGAGATATGGCAGGTGTTAGATAATGGTTGAAGATAAAAAATATTATAGCATTATTGTTTTATAAAGACTTTATTATTTTAATCTTGGATTATATCCAGTTTAATTTTCACAGGACCAGCTGCAGCAAAAGTATCTTCTAAAGCTTTTGCTTGAATTTTGATCTTACCTGAACTGGCTTCCGCTTGGGCAATAGCATTCATAAACTCATTGCCGTCCACTTCTACAGCACCACCACCGATTGAGGTAATCATGCCCTCGCGAACAGCCACAGCATTTGCCCTGTTTAACAGTTCCAAAATTTCCTTATCCACGTCTGGCTCAGCGTCCAGATCGACTACTGTTTCCTCCAGCACTGTGTCTTTCGGAAATATAAGCTCATTTTTGATTATCCCTAAATAGGCTTTGACCGGTTGGCCTACCACAGTGTTTGTTTCTGAAAGGACCCGCACAACAAACAATCCCTGTTCCTGCTGAATATAGAGGGCTGCAAAATCCACTGCATCCTGGGGTATGATGATTGCTGATTCAGAATCGCTGTCAACCCTTGCTCCAGATTGATAAGCAATTCGATCAGCTGTTTTTAATACATCATACAGCCGGCTGTAATTTTCCTCTAAATTATCGCTTGCTTCCACAACTTGAGCATAAATGATCTGTTCAGCCCGGAAAGCAACGTTGCCGAGGCGGATCCAATTGGCAAACATGTAGAGCTCACTGTAGTCTAACGACAGCTCCTCGTACTCAGCTAAAAGCTGATCATACTCTAACTGGAGCTGAGCACGCATCTGCTCTAACTCCGCATAAAGCTCCTGTGCTTCGGCCAAATCCGCCGCTGCCGCATCACGCTGAATAATTAATGTCTGTAAGTCTGCCTCCATTTGACTCATAGCCTGAATACTTTGATCCAGCTGCTGCTGATTAGCAGCCAGAGTTTCTTGAATCTCTTTCATCTCAAATAGTGCTGTCCGCACATCATCTGACGCAATAGTTAAAATTACAATGGAGGCAACAGAAATAAAAATTCCGGTAAAAATAGTGATAATAATACCAGTATATTTTGGGCGCAGTCCAAATAAAGTGAGCCGCTTACGACCTACTTTCATACCAATTTTATCGCCAATATAGGCAATTACACCGCCTATAAAAGCGAGTATAAAAATTAAAGTAAAACCATACATCTGCAGCTCACCCCTTTCAAATCCCTCCACACCACTGACCATCCTATAGCTGAAATCCGCTCCCTAGGTAGTACTGTCTAGCCAATTTATCTTCTGCTACATCGGAAGCTCCCCCTGATACAAGGATCTTGCCGTTGTGCATAATGTAAGCCCGATCAGTAATCCGCAGAGTTTCTCGCACATTGTGGTCGGTGATCAAAATGCCGAGATTCTTTGCTTTTAGAGAGGCTATTATCTGCTGAATCTCGCTGACTGCAATAGGGTCTACCCCAGCAAATGGCTCATCCAGCAGTAAAAAAGAAGGATTTCCAGCTAAAGCCCGGGCAATTTCAGTTCGTCTGCGCTCGCCCCCAGAAATCTGATAACCTTTCTGATCTCGAACGTGCTCTAAGCGAAATTCCTTCAGCAGACTCTCCAGTCTCCGACTGCACTCATCATGACTTAATCTATATAACTTCAGCACGGCCAAAATATTTTCGGCCACACTTAATTTCCTAAAAACTGATGGTTCCTGCGGCAGATACGCGATTCCTAATTGTCCGCGGCGAAACATAGGCATTCGAGTTATATCATTGCTGTCTAGAACAATCTTTCCAGATTCAGCCCGTTCCAATCCTACAATCATTGCAAAGGTAGTCGTTTTTCCTGCTCCATTAGAGCCTAATAAACCAACGATCTCGCCACGATTTACTTCTATACTTACTTCATTTACAACTGTTCGCTTTCCATAGCGCTTTACTAGGTCAGTGGCTACAATACTCACGGGTCTGACCGCTCCTTCTAACCTGTCTTTAACATTTTTGCAATGATTCGAGCAGCTCGCTCCACAGCCCCACTGGTACCAAATTCCTCAGGCAGACGCTGTAGTTTCTCCAGATACTCTAATCTACTATTTTGGTCCTCCAGAAGAGTAATTACTGCATCAGCGACTTTTGCTTCTGTAAAATCATTCTGCACTAACTCAGGAATTACATAGTCCTGCATTAAAAAATTAATCATTGCAAAAGGAGGTTTCCGCAGCAGCATTTTATTAAAAAGATAAGTCGCAGCAGTTACCTTATGTATCGCTACCGCCGGAACTTGAGATAGTGCTGCCATTATGCTTGCTGAACCACTAGTCACAACAGCCGCATCAGCGCAGCTGAGAACGGAGTGCACATCATCGGTAAAGGTTACAGTATCGACATCCCACTTCTCGATTAGTTTATTACAGCACTCTTGACTAACAGATTGAGGAACTGTTACTACTGTTTGAATCGAGCGTCCTTCCATATTAATTCGGTTAACAGCTTTAAATAATGTGGGAAGATATACGTTTACCTCTGTTTCTCGCAGGCCGGGTATAAGTGCCAAGATTGGTTTACCAGGCGTCAGGTTCAGCTCCTGAGCAGTTTTTCGCCCTGGCTTAGCATCAGCTATATCAACCAACGGATGACCGGCGAACTCCACTGCAATACCATAGTTTTGACACAGCTCGGTCTCATAACGCGATACGCCAATCACCAGATCCACTGCTTCCGCCAAACGTGAGATTTTTACCTCTTCAGTACCCCAGTTTAGAGGCGAATTGTAATACGCTACAGGAATCTCCTTGGTTTTGGCCAGTTCAATCAATTTCAAGCTGAATACAGGCAGGCCAATCTGCACAATCAGCCCTGGCTGAAATTGATCCATTGACTCTGAGATGCGCTGAATCAGGCGCTTAACAACATGAGAAGCCCGCAGCGCTTCAAAACCTCCCAAGTTCTCTAGTTCAGATATATTATAAATCAGCTCAACTCCACTATCCTGCATCAGTGCTCCACCAACACCGAGCAGGGCAAGATCCGGTATAATCTCCTTAAGAGCCTGTGCTAAACTAGCTCCGTAAAGATCACTAGAGTTGTCACCGCCAATGATCATTATTCTATTCTGCGCCATTGCTATCATTGGCTCCTCTCTTTGTAAGCACAAAGGTCAATTCGCTTTCTGCTGCCAGTTCATCGTCGACCCGAGCTTGAGCAGCTGCTTTGACAAGGCGGCTGCTGGCCCTTAAAATATCAACCTCGATTATCAATTGATCTCCGGGTCTAACCATTTTTCTGAATTTCGCCTTATTGACAGCAGCCAGGAGCGGAACCGCAGCATCATTCCCATCATCAGCATCCGCTGCTACAGCTAATCCCCCTGCCTGGGCCATAGCCTCAATAATCATTACGCCAGGCATCACTGGAAAATGGGGATAGTGACCTTGAAAAAAGGGCTCGTTAATAGTTACATTTTTAACCGCCACTATCCTCTTTCCCCTTTCTAACTCCAGCACCTTATCCACCATCAAAAAGGGATAACGATGCGGCAGCTGCTTCAATATTTGATCAATATTCACCGAGGATCCACCTTCTCATTAAACAATATTTAGCAAATAAGCCGAGATTTCCTCGGCTTGTTTTACTATTTCGGCACTAAAAGCTTTTCTCCTGCCAAAACTCAGCTGGCAATCAGCCGCTGGTATTTCTTGCCGATTTCAGACTGAGGATCGTTAAAAATAACCTGGGGCGCTCCAGATTCTACGATTCTGCCCCGATCCATCAGGACAATTCGATCCGCAGCTTTCAGCGCAAAACCAACTTCATGCGTTACAATAATCGATGTTGTCTTGGTTGTCTGCACCAATTCCTCCATCACTTCTAACACTTCACCAACTAGAATTGGATCCAGCGAGGCAGTAGGCTCATCCCAAAGCATCAGCTGCGGATTGGAAACAAGGGCTCGGGCAATACCCACCCTCTGCTGTTCACCACCGCTGAGAGCAGAAGGATACTTTTTCTCAGAACCAGTCAAACCAACCTTCGCCAATGCCTGCTTAGCTCTAGCTTCTGCCTCCGCCCGCGGGATACCTGCCAAAACGAGATGAAACATAACATTATCTAACACAGTCAATCTAGCAATAAGATTAAACTGCTGAAACACAAATCCAATTGTTCTCCGAAATCTGCGCAGTTCCTCATCTTTAAGACTTAAAACCGATTGGCCATCAAGTAAGATTTCACCCGCATCTGGTTCAGTTAAGCGATTGATACAGCGGATTGTTGTCGATTTACCGCAGCCGCTGGGACCCATAATCACTATCGTTTCACCGCGTTTCACTTCCAAATCTACACCATCAATAGCAATCTGTTTGCCGTACTGCTTTTTCAAACCTTTAATTTTCAGCATCTGGATCCCTCCTTAAAACCTTTGCTTTGTACGGTTCAGTAAGTTCAACAATCCTGGCCTGCTTGCTGGAATTACAATCTCATGCATAATCTGCACGTTGCTTAAGCCTAAGGAAAGGCCGGCCATAATTTCATCTGCATGAACTGGACTGAACTTCTCAGAAAACATCCCGATTAGGCCGCCTAAGACAGCCCCAATAATCAAGACTGTACTCATGGAAACATAAGGAATTGCTGCCCTGCTTAAAGTGTAAGTCGCGGTCAGCAGCGCGGTTCCCACGATCACTCCCAAAATCATGACTGGATTAAAGTAACGAACTAATCGGTTTTTGGAAGCCTTCTTGTTAGCTCTAATCCATTTCAGGGTACTAAAGATTGAAGCATGATCCAGCATGAGGAACACACCGACAAAAACGATCGATAGAATACCAGCTATTGTAGCACGCACTTCTTTGAGGATGCGGAACACTTCTGTGCGTGTATCAGGATTAACTGTACCGACAGAAATAGTATAGGTGTTGAGGTACTGGTTATCTAACTGCTCCCGAATCAGCGGCTCAACTTTTTCCTCATCAATGGTAGCGTTTTCTACTAATATCTGAATTCTTTCCCCTGGAATTACCTGCCCACCGATATAATTGTCGACCAATCGCACTGACTTACCGATCTCTTCATCATCAAGCTCTGGAAGACTGTCACGAATATCAACAATTTGGTTGATGATTGCTTGAACATCAATTTCCTGAACGTTGCTGATCTGTTCTGAAATACTGCCTAAGCTGGAGCGCATCGAAGCTACGTCTAGATTTTCTAAGCTGTCCAAACCATATTCAGCTGCTCCCTCTGAACCGCTTTTCGCAATATTTTTCAGCAATCCGTTTAAAAATAGCGAGATAATCAGCTGCTCACTGGTGGACTGAGCTCCATTCTCTGCTAAACCTTCATTCAACTGCCGCATCTGTACCTGCAGTACTTCTAGCTGCATTAACGCTTCTTGAAAAGTAGTCAACACAGCGTCTGCACGCTCAACTGCTACTGCCGCTTCAACTGACAGCTCATCAAGCTCTTCCAGCAGACGCAGACTTTCGCTAATAGCATAGTTTAAACGATAGCGCTCGTTTTCCAACTGAACTTCACCAACCGGCTCACCCACTAGGTCATCGCTGTGATATTTATAGCCTGCTTGAACTAACACTTCTCCAGCTTCAGCAATGGAACCAGAAACAATCATGCCTTGGGCTTGGTTTCCCTGGACATCGAGAACTTCGATCACTACATGATCTGGAGCAATTGACTCACCTTTAACCGGTGCCTGCTCACTCATACCTTGAACAATGATCTGTTCTCCTACCACCAAATTGGAATTATGATTAAGGGTAATCTTTACCTTTGATGCATAGCTCAATAGAAAATGGCGCATTTCTACCAAGGTCTTCATCAAAGCATCCAATTCTTCTCCATACTCCGCTGAAGATACATTGGACAGTTTTGCTGACTTGGCTTGCTCTTTCAGTACCTCCATAACCGCATGGGCAGTTTTCTGCACATCTACTTCAAAGCCAATGGGAAAACGCACTTCTAAAACTTGATATTCCTTAAGAATCTCTCTTATTTCATTCATTACTGCTTTGGAATGCTCTGCAGACTCTAAAACAACAAGCATATTCTTTCCATCTTTAAACGCAAAATCGACACCATCAAGCTGACTGAAGCGCTGCTGCAGTGTTTGGGAAACACTAGGATGCACGCCGCGCACCAGTACACTTGGCTCAACAATTACAGTGTAACTGCTCAAACCAGGCACGCCGTTAAAGATCGACGGCAGGCGGGAGAAGGTGTCCTCAGTCTTTGCTTCTTGAGGAAAACCAAACAGAAAATTCGCTTGACCTGCAACTGAAATCGTCTGATTGATAACTGCACCTTTAAACTGCTGGTCTGCAATTCGTTCTAATTCACGGAGTGCAGCTTCTTTTGAAGCTTCGCGAACATGGAGGATCAAATCATATTCTCCATTATCGCCAATTACATCCTGGATTGTATCGCCAAAATACGAATCCACTGCCCAGGCTACTCCTGAGGAGACTGCGGCTCCGACAATGATCGTAACCAAAATTAGTATTATATAATCACGATAAAATCCGTCCCTAAAAAACTTGAACATAAAAAACCCCTCCTCACCTGGTGTTTTAATTATAGCACACCACGCAGGAGGGTTTTAAGCGGTAATAGTAGCTATTACTGGGAGCTAATGTCTATTCTGCCTCATTTCGCCTAAATTCGCCTTTAAATGGACCGATAAACTCCATCATTTCCTCTGCTCTCAGCATGACAAAGTGTTCCCCATAAAGCTTGGCATCGCTGACTTCCACAGTAACATTCTGCAGAAAATCAACTTTATCCTCAGTCCGCAAATAAATCATCTGGTCTGCCCACACAACAGCATCGTCAGTAGTAACTTTAAGATTGCCAGAGCCGATCATCTTCTCCAGCTCCGTGAAGTATTCCACTTGATCCCCTGTTAAGAGCATGTCTGCCTGCTCTACCCGCACATTACCAGTTACTAGTAAATAATTGTCATTACGGCGAAATTCTACGAACTGACCGAACACAACGATATCATTGTAGGTAATGCGCACATAAGCTCCCTCAATTTGAGAAACATCCGCGGTAAAAGTCTCTGTCTTGAGATTAAACCCACCAGCTTTTACACCTTCTGGCACTCCAATGATATCTACATCGATATTGGTAGAATTTGTCTGCGCAGCAGCACCAGCACTGAACAGTGCCAGCATTGTAATCAAAATGATAACAAAAGCAGCTTTATTCATCAGATTTTCCTCCTTGATGTATGGTCACGGATGTATTCCCCATAAACTCAAACGATTCGCTGGTGCCATGCCAGACCAGCTGGTCGGTAGCAAGGTAGAAACCAGCTTGATCTTCAACCACCACATTATTGCTCAAGTGCAGTTCGTTTTGTTTTGGCGACCAAACTCCCTGTTCAGCCGAAAGATAATACTTAGGCTGTTCCGCTTCATAAACAACCATTTGGTCTAGGCGATTTAAATGAATCAATTCATTATCCTGTCGCAGAGATTCTGCGGTCACTTCCCATTGGCGGACCCCTTTGTTGTTACCTACTAACGTAACATTCTCCAATGTGACACCTGGATCAGCTGTTTCAACCTCATGACCGTCACTTTCCGGTCGAATCAGAAGCATCACCCCGACAATGGTAGTAAATATGATAATTGCAGTAATGGCAGCTTTATGCCGCTGCACAGCGACCATAACTTCACCTCGCCTCTACCGACAGGTTAATCACTCTCAAATAAGTCTTTAAGATCTTCGAGTTCAAAGAAACTGATTCCTTCCTTCGAACTAATCTCAATTGGCAGTTTCGGGAAAGCATTGATTGAATACTGAACTTTAAACTCTTCCCGAACCTGATCGTAGCTGAACTTTAACTCACGGCAGTGCAGATCAAAAGTTAGTACCAACTTGCCAGTCTGCAGCTTCTGAGTTTTCTCAGGCTCATAAATTAAATCATAGCTGAGTCTTACTGTCTCAGACAGGTCGAAGACAATTTTTCCATTCACCCATTTCAGCGCCTGATTACTGACATTATATACTGCACCGAGATTAAATACCCAATCAGCTTGCGGTCGATAACTAATACTGCCGCTCAGATCTCCGAATCGATGATTGTTTAGATCATAATTTGCCACAAAATTGACGGTCACTGGTTCAGCAGCACTGCTGTAACTGATCTGAGTCAGTAAGTTGTTAAACCGCTGGGTAAGAAAATTATATCCGCTGCTGAGAACTAATGTGAACGGCTGTTTTGAATACCTGAAAGTTCCGCTCAACTGGTCTTCTTGTTTCAGCTGATCAAATTTAAATGGAGTCTCTCCCCATACAAAACGCTTATAATAATTTGCAGTTATCCGCGTATTTTCGCTCAGCTGTTGAATCAATCCTAAGCGTCCGTATAAAGCCTGCTGGTTTTGGCCAGTATCGTAAAAATACCCGGACACATTCCCGCTCAAGGTCAGAGTAGTACCATGATCTGATCGCCAGCTCTGAGTCAACAATTCGGCATAAGGCGCAAGCCTCCAGCTGGTCACCCCCGAAGGATATTCACTAAACTTACCAAGGGAAAGCTGAATCCTACCGGGAATACTAACACCAGCTACTGTTGGGTTTTGCCACCGCCAAGACAATTCTGGCAGACGGTTAACACTGCTCCATGCAGGAACCTTGTTCTCGTCCAGCAGATCCGGATTGTACTTCTGCTGCACTGCTAAGTTTAATGAATGGTTGTTGAGGCGGTAGTTTGTTTCAAGCAGATAATCGTAAACTTTAGTATCATCGGCAGCCATAATTTTTGAGCTGGCATTGAAATCCCAATTAGTGCTCAGCAGCTGCCGCCAAGCTCCCGACGCAGTCCATGCACTAGTCTTGTCAGCTTCCTTTTGGTTTAACCGATAGTTGAAACTGCCATTCAAGCGCATCTTGTCAGTTTGATACGATAAGCTGGTTGAACTAGAGCTGTCCTGCTTCAAAGCCGCACCCTGATACTGCCTCGCATAAGAGTTCTTGGTAACAAAGCTGAAATTATCTGCAGTAAATTTATGCTGAAGCTGAGCTGCCAAGTATTTGCTGGTGGCAAAAGGCAGAGTATAGAATGCCATTTCACCTTCCCCGAGCAGCTCATGGCGGTAATTATGATTTACACCTAAACCTAAACCTTGGCGGGTATAGTAATCATAAAGCAGAGCTCCATGAGCATTTGAACTGAAATAGTAGTTATAACGGTTCTTGATATAATATCCATCCCTGGCATTATAGCCGATTTCCGGCAGAGTAAAATCGAAATCATCATAGCGTCCATCGAGAGGAAGAACCAGATAAGGCCAATAAAACAGCGGCAGCTTCCCTTCATAAAAGCGTACTCCGCGAATGACCATCTTGTTACCGGGATAGATCTCAAGTTTATTGACAGCCAGATGATAATGGGGTTCGCTTAAATCACAAGTAGTCAGGACACCTTTATCCATCAGATAGCTGTCAGAGTCTATTTCAACATGGTCACTAAAAACAAAAATCGGGCCTTCAATTTTTTCCGAAACCAGTTCAGTCCGGGGCTTTACAAACTTACCCTGAGCCTGATCCACGTTATAAATTAAGCTTTCACCTTCAAGATAAGCATCGCCCTGTTCCAGCCTGACACTGCCCTCCAGGTATAATTCCTGCTTTTCCATATCCCACAGCAGCGAATCACCTTTCAACAACAGATCATCAACTGCAAGAATCACGCTGCCGGATGCATACAGCAGCTGCTGTTTATAATCCCAGCGTGCTAGATCCGCACCTTCGATCGTAATCGGCAGCTGAGAATCGGCTGCTGCTGTTCCAAAGCTGACTAGCACAGCAAGCATGGATACCAATATAAAAATTCTAAATCTGTGCAAGTATACCACCTTCATTTCAATGCAGCCGGTCCGCACGGATTAACAAAACAATACCAGCTATTGCAAAGATGCTGTTAGTCAGCCAAGCAGCAGCCAGGGGTGGGATTACCTCATTAACCGCCAGAGAACGGCAGACAGGAGTAGCTACATAATAAAGAAGTGTCACCACTAAACTGACCGCAATGCCAAAGGATTTGCTGCTCTTGCTGAATAAGCTAAGGGGAGCTGCAAATAACACAAATATGAACGATGCCATTGGCAGTGCCAGTTTCAAATGATAATCTACCACAAAAGACAGCACCTTTAAGCCGCTGCGCTGAAATCGTTCAATGTGCTCCTTTAACTCTTTGCGGCTCATTTCATCGCTGGTTTTTTGATTGCCAAAATAAAGATCAGAAGAATCAGGAGTGATAATCTGCATTGTTTCAAAACGAGTTTGATAGCTCACATATCCGTCCTCATCGAGGTTTTGGATCAGACCATCCTCCAGATACCAATGGTTATCGCGGTAAGTTCCAGCTGCAGCCGTAATCAGGCGCGGGAACTGGTTAGATTGGGTTTCATAAACTAAGATATTCTTAAACTCATGCTTCTGTTTATTAACCTCGTTAATGTAAAAGTAGCGGTTTTCCCCCCCTAAAAAGAAGATGTTTTCTTCAATTAGGGGTGAATCTTCTTGGTAAAATAACTCTCGGAATAACTTCTGGAATTCATGATTAGTCCAAGGTACGATTTCCTCATTCAAAACATAGGTAACTCCGCTGATAATCAACCCGGCAATTACCACCGGTATCATGATCCGCCAATAAGGCAGTCCGCTGCTGCACATAATAATCATTTCACTGTCCTGATTCAGACGGCCTAAACCTAAAAGAGTAGAGAAAAGGGCAGCAACCGGCAGTGTCATTACAACAATACCCGGCAGATAATAAATCAGCATTCTGCTTACTGTATTAATTGAAACCTTCTTAACTAAAAACAGATCGATTAATTCAAACAGCACTCCGCTCAATAAGATAACTGTAAATCCAATGACACAGAAGATAAAAGGCCAGAAAAATTCGCGCAAGGTATACCGATCCAAGATTGTTGAACCGCGCAGCACCGAGGCTCGGCTTGGCTTTGTTTGAATCATCATCTAATCCCCTTTTCCCTTACACCAGATTCTGCATGATTTAGAACTGCCAGCGGAAGCACAGTTGATGTTCGCCGGCAGCCCAGTCATAGTCAATGCGCATCTGCTGGTGCGTATACCCGATGCCTAATCCTAAACTATCAATCCAGCGAGCACGTAAAGCTAAGTCTGGGGTTGGATAAAGTTCCACTCCAGCCAACAATTTGCGAGCTGAGTTGATGTTCCAAGCATCATTAATATCCAAGGCCAGCACACCATATCCGGCTAAATCTACCGCTGCTCCAATAGTCACATTTGTCGGAAGAGCAGTTTCGGTTTCACCAAGTTTCAGATGCCAAAAATTCTCAACTAATAGTCCAAAGCGCAGCCAGCTTAGATGATCGAGATTCAGCTGCAATCCTAGATCAGTACTGATGTACTTGTTCCCTGGTTCTGGAACACTGATGTAGTGAAGAGCAACACCTGCATCAGTGGTCTCTAACAAGTCAGCTGCCACAGAATAGGTAATCTGCCGCAGTGACTCTTGATAGAGAATATGGAGCAGACCTGCACCGGTTCCATAATCAGGCTCTGCATAGCTGATCTGATACTGCTGGGATTCCCCAGACACTATTCGCAACTGCATGGAAAATTCTGGGGTGACCAATCCTTGTAATCCCGCCGGATTCCTGATTCCATGCATAAGAGATCCACTAATAGCTGTACCCGGATTAACAGCGATACAGCTGCCCTGGAATACTATCAGCATCCCAACAACAAGCATCGCAATACCGATCTTTGATTTCACTAAAAACCCTCCATAGCTCATGAAATACAATCCTCATCCTAGAAACGATGTGAATAACTAATACCTAACCCAAGACTTTCAAAATCAGACAAAATCAGCTTTGCATCCAGCTTCTGGTTAAACTTCAAGGACACACCTGTATTTAATCCCCGCCCATCATACTCCACGATAAAGGTAGTCACCGGTACTGTAAAGCTGCGGTCACTGCTAACAATGGAGACAGGATTCAACACACTGCTGATCCCGGCAAAACCTCTTTGAAAACGTCCGGAGCCAAAGCCGAAATGTCCTCTCACTCCCGGGATACCGAGCTGCATACTTCCCACGAGATAAAAGCTGGCTTGACTGCCATCAGTAGTTAAGCCAACAGCAACCGCAGGATAGTCCTGCTCCTGTAAGATTTGGACCTTAACACTGCCGGAAAAGGTTTGAGCATTGTTTTTAAAGTGCGCTCCCATACCTACTTCAACACCGGGGAAGGCGCCTAAGATTACAGAGAAATTCCCAGTGCCGCGCAGTGATTGGTACGCCGCGCTGACTGAACCGCTGGGTTTGACAGCAGCGGTTGGTATGTTGATTAATCCAGTTGAGCCGCTCACATTATGGGCGGAAACATTAAAGCTGGCGAGCCCAATCATAAGTACAGTAACTAATACGAACATTAATTTCCGAGATTTAGCGTGCATAAACTCATTCCTTCCCTTTTCCTAATTAGGATAAGTATTCTATTTTCTTAAAGTTTTTACCTCCTTGTATAATGTATTTAGGTTATTTATTAGGAAAACCTATAAACCTATTCTTTACATCTTCTATCTGTCAGGAGATAATTGTCTTATTAGATTGAGAGAATTATCGTTGCCTCCTTGAGCTTT